>Ga0065711_1026444_pt1 | contig 70690 bp, 40 predicted proteins | sample Hoacrofraction12_FD_59098 | JGI IMG/M metagenome (GOLD analysis project Ga0065711, IMG submission 59098) | Hoatzin crop microbial communities from Cojedes, Venezuela - Epithelial fraction 12 v2 (version 2) | ecosystem: Host-associated > Birds > Digestive system > Esophagus > Crop | place... | reverse complement strand
TCCAGGTCACGCTGAATGGCAGCACAGCCTTCTGGTGTATCTACCACTCCTCCCAGTTTGGTGTCATCAGTCAACTTGCTGAGGGTACATTCTAACTCTTCATCCAGGTCGTTGATGAAGAAGTTAAACAAGAGTGGGCCCAGTACTGACCCCTGGGGGACACCACTAGTTACCGGCCTCTAACTAGACTCTGCGCCGCTGATGACAACACTCTGAGCTCTGCCATTCAGCCAGTTCTCAATCCACCTCACTGACCACTCATCCAGCCCACACTTCCTGAGCTTCCCTAGGAGGATGTTATGGGAGACAATGTCGAAAGTCTTGCTGAAGTCGAGGTAGACTACATCCACTGCTGTCCCCTCATCTACCCAGCCAGTCATGCCATTGTAGAAAGCTATCAGGTTGGTCAGGCATGACTTCTCCTTGGTGAATCCATGTTGACTACTCCTGATAGCCTTCTTTTCCTCCACTTGCTTAATGGTGACCTCCAGAATGAGCTGCTCTATCACCTTTCCTGGGATGGAGGTGAGGCTGACTGACCTGTAGTTCCCTGGATCCTCCTTCTTGCCCTTTTTGAAGACTGGAATGACATGAAGATTGGAGTGTCCCATGGGACAAGGGTTAAAATTAGCAGTCCTGGCCAGAGAGGTGGAGCCGTGCTAGATGGGTACCCCAAGCCCCATGACCTCCCCATCAGATCCTCAAACATGCTGGTAGTTTGGATCATGGGAACCTGGTCTAGCTGCAATGTTATTTATTGAATATATCAACTGCCTTCAGCATGCTTCAAGACCTTTCCTGTGAAAGTCTGCAGATGACACAGTAGCTAACCAGTCTGTAAAAATATTGTGGAGTCATTGACATAAATGACCATACTCTAACAGAAGTCATTTTAACTGAGTCAGGTGTAAAATAGTATAGCTAGGACCTAAGTGATTATGCTAAAAATCTGGAGACCTTTCAAGCAAAGAGGAGACCAAGAGAAGACATTTGGAGTGTCTGTTCTGCATCTGACAAAATGAGATATCCTGTGCCATTCTCACCATGTCACGGCTTTAGTGTAATCAGTACCTGAGCTAGCTAGTGTAAAGCTAAGTCATTTATATGATGCTGAAGTCCTTTCTGTGGCTTCAGCAAACAAAGGTGTCATAAGAGACCATCACCTCCATATGAACTTTCATCCACATGTTAGGGCTGAAGAGTCTAGTGCTGTCCTTGACTGCTGTTACTATAGAATCACATCATGGTTTGTGTTGGAGGGGACCTTTAAAGACCATCTAGTCCAACCCCCCTGTCGTGGGCAGGAACATCTTTCAGTAGATCAGGTTGCTCAGAGCTCTGTCCAACCTCACCTTGCACATTGCAATGACGGGGCATCCACAACACCTCTGGGCAACCTGTTCCAGTGTCTCACCACCCTCATCATAAAAAATTTCTTCCTAATGTCCAATATAAACCTACGCTCCTTTGTTTTACAACAGTTGCCCCTTGTCCTGTATCTACAGGCCTTGCTAAAAGTCTCTCTCCGTCTTTCTTAAAAGACTCTTTAAGTATTGAAAGACTGCAATAAAGTGTCCTTGGAGCCTTCTATTCTCTGGGCTGATCAATCCCAGCTGTCTCAGCCTTTCAGTTATGCTGTTAGATTATTATGCGGTGCTTAGGGGTCAGATGAATTTTGATTTGAAATACAATTTCTAAGCAGTGAGGATAACAGGATGCCAGAGACACATGAGGGGGACAGAGCACCCTTAGTCTTAATATTCAGAAAGTTATCTAGTGTCACTGAAAAGTTCTATTTTAGTCCAAATGCCATGAGACATTCAGCAGCGTCGTGCATGGGTAGGAGCAAGAAGAGCTTCTGAGCTGGATGGCTAGTGCAGTTGGTGCTAGCCCAGCATCTGCATCTCTGGCTCTTCCAGGTCATTTGACCATCTGTGACTAAATCCCACGCTTCAGGGCTGTCTGTAGGTGTGAAGAAGTGTTTGTTCCTCTCAGGGTGTCGTGGTACTGTTTTCCATCTTGCCTTCCCACAGAGCTGCAGAGACTGGCTGTAGCTGGAGGGCAGACAAGGACAGGATGGGCAGAGCTCTCTGGAGATATTCAAGACCTGCCTGAACAAGGACCTGTGCAGCCTGCTGTAGGGGACCCTGCTTTGGCAGGGGGGTTGGACTAGATGACCCACAGAGGTCCGTTGCAACCCCTAACATTCTGTGACCCTGTGTAACACTTCTCCCTTTGATGCTCCCCAGTCTTCTGCACTCTGGTTAAACTGAGCACTAGCCTGGCATCAGGAGGGGAGTTTCCTTCAAGGGACTCCAACTTTCTGCCTTTCGCTGCAGCACAGCAATTGGCTTGCTGCCTTTTGGTGCCTCACCACTGCGAGGGGCCCAGGCATCACCCTAGGTTTCTGCCCCAAGGGCACAGGCCAGTCTTCCGGACACAGAAATCCCCTGCTTCACCTGAGGTCATATGCAGGAGGAGGTGTGGGTGTGAATCGAAGAGCCTGCTATGGGCAGGAGCTCAGGCAGGATCTCATAGCCCCTGGTGTCTTACATGGGATGGGGCAAGATCGGTGTTTGGGTGCAGAACTGGTGAGAAATGAGGAACAGAGACTCAGAAGGGCTAGCGCTGGGGTCTCTTTTCAAAAATAAAAGGAATACGGGTTGTTGCAAGGGCTGTCTCTGAGCGAAGCAGCTGCTAGATGTTTCACTGCACACGCAGGACAGGCTGTGCCTCTTCTCCGTTTTCAGCTCGACTCCCTGCTACTCTTTTTGGCCAGGCTGTTGCACGGGTCTGAATGCCAAGTACTTACGCCTGAGCTGATGGGACCACTGTGGGCTCGTCTCCCTGCAGCGACGCTGACCTCCCAGCCCACCGCGCTCAGTCGGACACACAGCCGGCAAATTCTCCGCGGCCAGTCGCTCTCCTGATTAACGGTGTGCACAGCACCTCGTGCCGTGAGACCATGACAACTGATTGGGGTTTTTAGGTTTTACTGAAATGTAAACAAAAGGTAATCCAACTTTTCTTCCTTTTCATTGCTTAAATATTGACAGTCTCCAGCACATTAGCACAGACTCTAACCTCAGATTTGCGCACCGGTCCCACTGATATAAACGGGAGCTCTAATGTTCCTGGTTATAGAAGTGCTTCTATTGTGTTTTGGCCATCTGCTCCAACTAATCAAGATATTCAGAGATTTTGTGCTGTTTGATCTGTTTCTCTTGGTGCAGAAGGATGCAGGGGCTGAGGAAATGAGAGCTAAAACCAGGGGCATTCTGCGTGTTTATATTATATTGACACAGTGGCCAGCGTCACAGGATCTAAGACTGTACATCGAATGAAAGAGATACGTGTATCTCTCTCCGCACATACCCTGTGCCATCTGCAAAGGAAGAGCAGCAGCACGGATACCGGGCCAGCGGCAAGTGTTGAGGAGGGGTTGCCTGGTGCTTCAGTGGGAAGGAAGGCTTTGGGCTGGGGTCCGAAGCCCATCTGTTTTTCTTCCCTTGCTTGGAAGGACCAGCATTCTGGCTGAGATCATGTCAGTGGATCCAAAATGTACATGTGGGGGTGTCATTCTGACAACTGGTATCAATTGGATTAGGGTCTGTCTCGGTAGTTCAGAGAGTGGCTTTTTCTACCACCCTTTGAAAACCTTCCTGAGGCTGCACAGTAAATTACAGCATAAGTAGATTGCCCCAAAATAGTGCCATCGTGCCCTGCAGGGATTTCATGAATGCTGTGTCTAGACTGCCCAGAACAAATTCATAACCACTATGGGCCTGACACTTTGTAACTTGTGGTGCTAAAAAAAAGGTATCACTCTGCAAATCAACTCAATGGAAATCCAGTTTGGCTTTCCATAGCTTTATTTTAGGGTGGCTCACTTCCCTTAATCCTCTTGTGGAGACATAATCCAATGATTGTAACATAAAACAACTTATCTCACATGTAGATATTGCTCCTCTTTTGATATTGTTCATAATGTTAATTATAGGGGCTGGAGACATCCAAATCACAGAAGACATAAGTCTACTAAACAAAGATTTTTGCATATTTAAAAACATCTTTCTAGAAATTCTGTATTTGCTTCTTTCCTTCTACCATTATTTTCTTGGGACAGAGGTTGTTTGAAGTTTTTTGTTTCTTAAGTAAACAAACTGTTGTATGAGTTTAGAGGAACATCAAAAGTTGTGGCTGTGACCTGCTCCAAGGCACCCAGCACAGCTGGAAGCACCACAGCATCCCTGCATCCATCTCTGCATCCAAGCACTGAGGTCACTGTTTCCAAAGCTAACATCCTCATTTCAGGTCTCCCACACAGCTGCAATTCCTACTGTCTGCAGCTGGTCTTACCGAGGTAAGCCACCTAACCTCATGCTTATTGTCACCCCATGTGTCTCACTACACTGTCACTCCCTTCCACCACCGGCCAGCAGGCAGCTCCGGCTGGCAGGCATTGCTGCAGTATTTCAGCGCTAAAATTCAGATAATCCGAGGTGCTTAAAGTAAAGATGCTTCTTGTAAACTCCAGTTATGCTTTACACTTACTCTGCTGTGTGCTTGTAAAAACAGCATTACTTCAGGAAGGTTTCACTGCATGAGCACCAGGGCATTTCGATTTTTTACAATGTCAGCAAAACAGTGGGGAACTACGATCAGGGCTTGACAGCTTGGGTAATTCAAATGCAAATGTATAAACCCTGTCAGTCATGGGAGAAACAGTCAATTAAATAAAGACATCTCCCATGACAAGGGCAATTAAATGGGCTGCTTTTCCTCCTACTGTGCAAAGATTTTCCTTAATTTCCTGCCACTTGCCCAGCCAGCCTTCGGTTTTCTACCGGGGCTAGCTGCCCAGGTGCTGCTGCTCTCACGGGCACCTCTGTACCCTTCCCTTTGCACCCAAGAGGAGGAGGAGGGCAGGCTGGACGGCGAACCCGAACTCCCTCTTTGCCAGGATGAGCTGAGGAGTAGCAGAAGAGATCCACTGCCTCGACAGAGCAGAGCAGCAGGGCAGACAGATGTCCTTCCCCTGTCAGCCTCATTTACAGCCCTTCTAAAACACGTAAACACGCATACACATGCATCGACTGCTTGTTTCCTTGCTCTTGTATACTCAGCCCTGGGCGCCTTATCGCTCCTGGAGGGTGGCTGTAAGCACACCACAGGCCTTAACCCTCTCCTGGCTGCTCTGCAGATTTGTGAAGCTCGTGGGAAAAACAGGTCTTGGCAAGAGCTCCCACTGTTCCTGCAAACGCAGCTAGGCAGACACAAGCTTCTGCAAGCAGCGGAGCAGTCCTACAGAAAATCCATTTCTAATACTGTTAACTCCTTTTTGCCCTTTCTTGCACACTGTCTCCAATAATTTAACTTTAGCCTGATGCGATCTCATGATCATACACAAAGCCGACCTCAGCACCCAGGGATCCTCTGGCTATGCCCTACCTAACCAAACCTGTGCAGGCATGCTCACCTGCATCCATGCGCATGGAGAGCACCCTGCAGGGTGGGAGGCTCCTGCCTCAGGAAAAGCTGAACTCAGCAGTTTGTCCCTCTGTTTCTCCTTGAGAAAAGTTTTCAAGTAAGCAGTGGATCATCTGGACAACCACCAGGTCTCGGTGGGTCAAGCCATCGAGCAGCTTTAGGTGCTCCGTGGTGGAGGCTGCAAGTTAGCTGAGTGCTAGCAGTCAACAGGAGATAATAGATCCGGTATTATTAACCCTGCCTAACACATGGGACAGAGGAAATGGAAAGAATAAAAGTGTGCCTCAGGAAGGTACTCCTGTGTACCCATGATGTGGGCTGTGCAAAAACCTACCAAGACTGGGCCACTCATCTTCAGAAGGTGATCCAAAACAACCAGGAAGCCGCAGAGGTCACTTCATTTGTTCAGCTTGGAGAAGTGAAGGCTGAGGGGCAACCTACCTCATCGTTGTCTATATCTTCCTCAAGTGGGGTGGTGGAGGGGGAGCTGCTGATCTCCTCCCTCCGGTGACCAGTGGCAGACATAAGGAAATGGAACAAAGCTGTGATGGGAAGTTCAGATTGGACATTAGGAAAAGATTCTTCCCTGAGAGGAAGAACCCTGACAGTTTTTGGTCACTGGAACAGGCTCCCCAGTGAAGTGTTCATAGTACCAGGCCTGTCAGAGTTCAAGGAGTGTCTGGACGATACCCTTAGTCATGTGGTTTGGTTTTAGGTAGTCCTGTGAGGAGTAGGGAGTTGGACTTGATGATCCTTATGGGTCCCTTCCAACTCGAGATATTCTATGATTCTATGAGATGATTTGTACTGTTGTTGTAACACGTAGCATACATGTTTCACCGCTCTCTCTCGTACTGTATCTGTCCATCACACCTACCCACTGTTATGTTGTGTTTTGTTGGCCACCTCTTTGGACGTGACCCAGTTTTATCACATTCCAATGTTTTTTTTTTACACAGCAGATTTCTGATCCCAGACATGCCAGGTCTCTCCAGGCATCACCACAATATCTTCAGTTATGCCAGCATTTGTTCCCACTTGCTTTTGTCAATGGAAGGACACTGGAACTGAGGTATTATTACCTTTTTTTGAAGAAGATGAATTACAGACAAAAGGTTTGTGGTGCACTGACAAGTCTCCCTTTCCTAAGAGACAGTGCCATGTGATGCTACTCACAGCACATGGTTTAGGAAGTTGTTCTCTCCCGTGGTCCATGGCTTTGATTCATGAGAACAGGGACATTCACATGCCTCGTGAGCATCTTAGGTAAGGTTCACATCACTGACCATTAACCATCACAGATATGGGCATCTAATCTGTGCTGAACAGCAAGGCTTCCTCTACACTCAGGGAGGGAGATAGGTATCCCTGACACAGTGATTTATTCTGTCTCCTCTGGAAGTGTCTCTCTCCATGGACTAGGGGACACCTTGCTGACTATCCTGGAGTGGCTCCTCACCTCAGACAGCAAAAGCCAAGTGAGATGAGCTATGCCTGAGCAGCGTTACATGCTGGACTCCTGAGCCCTCGTGCTACCCTGCTCTCACCACCATGCCCTTGTCTTCTGTAGGTCTTTCTCTGCAGGGCTGATCTGCTGTTCATCCTTCGTGCAGTGCGACATCTGACCTCAGAAACGGTCATCTATGAAACCACCCCAGATGCCAGGGTCAGCATCTCCTTGCCCCAGGGGCCACAGCAGGGCTTTGGGCTGCCAGTCCCTTCACAGACTCAGGCAGGCATCGCCATGCTGGTCACAGTCAAGTCTCTTCTTGGAAGTTTTCCCTGTACATTTTAAGTTTATTTTCCTAATGATTCTAACATGATTAATAATAGGTCATGGGGTACAGGATGACAGTTTTAAGAAAATTAAGACTAACAGACTGTGAGCTGGCAAAAATTTAGACTGTACTATTTCGTAACAAAATGATCCCAGCACTGTTGTTAATATACCAAACCAGAAAGTTCAGTAAACGTAATGGCTAAGGCCCATTTGTGGTTCAATGCACAGCATTTAAGGTTCACAGATCTAATAAAGGTAAAATTTTTGTTACCTTCTCCTTCTGCAGTGGACAACAAATGCATTAGAAGAGAATAAAACGAACCCTTACAAATGGGAACATAAAATCTTCTCCCACAGGCATGCCTGTCTCCCTTATAGCCAAGTGGCATTGAAAAGTGTGGTAACATTCGATTGCCAGTGCAGCACGATGGTTAACAGGATCCAGATAAAGCCAAAGTTGAGAATTTCAAGTCACCAAATCCCAAGCTTGCCACAGCTGCTCTTCTGTTCTGTTCACTCACGTCAGGCAAAAAACACTATTGATGTGCTGCTCAGTAAAAGCATTTACAATGTTTACTTTATGTGGCACGTGATCAGATAGCAACGAATCTCACTAACATAATATTCTTTATGACGCATTTTTCTTTTCCTGATACTCTTTAAAACAACCTACATTGCAACTTTGGAAAGATGAGCTTCTTGGAGAAATACTTATTATTTTCCTAACATTTTGTTCAGAGCAGGCAAGGTGGAGGGGGGAGAGGGGCAGCCACCACATGAAACTCAGGAGTGAAAGTGTAGGTTGTCCTTTACATGGGCATTTGTGCACTTTTCCTATTTTCCCAGCTGTTTTAAAGCAAATTCCTTGAAGAATTTTGTCTACACATAGGCCTGTTTGTCGTCTGCTATTGGGGCAGACAGTCCTATTTTTATACATACACCAGCATGGAGAAGTTAATAAACATATTGACAGTTCTGTCTCTGAAACAGCATGAAGTCATCTGCTTTCATTGAGACCACATGCTGTATATCAAAATATGTGTACCAACTACCTCGAAAACTGAACTAAAACAGTCTGATGTTTTAAAGTAGGATGTTAGGAGGAGAGCCACAGAGTGGTATGCAAGGCACTACCTAAAGCAAACCTAGTTTCACTTCTTTGTGACCAAGAAATGCAATCCCAAGGTCTTCTCTGAGCAAAACAAAACTACAATTTTCTCATTGGAAATCTTGGTACTTCTGTGAGATTTTATAACTTCAGCATGGTGACAATTTATTCCTTAATCTCTTTCTGAAGCATCCAAATTAGAAACAAAATATCCTGCCTTCTCTTATGTACATTGGAGTTTCTACAAAAGCCAGCAGTCTAATAATTACTTAAAACCTTTCCAGAAAGGTAAGATTCAACATTGCAAAGAATATTAAAGCTGAAATGTCTTTTTGATCTAAATCTGAATGCTCTGAGACAGTTTTCCAAAGCCTCACAGAAATCTAAAAGGGAGCTGGCATAGTAGAAGCTTATAATTTCTAAAGTCAAACTTGTTCTTATTGTAAAATAGCATAGCTATTACATGCTATTTTTACCAAACATTGTTGGAAGACAAAGTTTCCAAACCCACAGCACAGATCAGTTTTGATCGGACAAGGGACAAACCATTTAATCAAGGGTAATATACTGGCTATAGCAAACTGAGGTGCCTGGCTTCAGGCATCCTCATTTGAATATTTGGAACATATTTCATGAAATATTGCCTCACATGTAATTAGCCTTAAGAAAGCAAGCCACTAGAAAGAATTGATTTTAACTGCACCTTATATTGCTGCTGCAGTGCCTTCACACTTCATGAAATATGGATCAACTATCTTTTTGGCAAATGTGAACATGCTGTCTTTCAACAGAGCTTCAATAATGGTATTTTCTCTCTCTATTCTTTAACTTGATCTGCTCTTGTTTTTCTTCTAATTAAGACAGACTATTACCTAAACTGCACAAACATTTAGTTTACAAAAAAAAAAGACCGTGTTCAGTTTCCATCCTCTGCAAGTTGTGCGCTTATAACCACCAGAAATTAACTGAAGTTGTTCTTTTTCCCTCATTAGGTTAAAAATTTACTTGTTACCAGAAAATATGGATTCACAATCATGCCTTTTATGGGGTTGTAATTGTGCAGACTTCTTTTCAAGGCTACAGCAGCCAGCTTACCTGTCAGCTGAGAGAGCAGTGAGAGTGAAGACTGACACCCCGACAGAAGTGAGCTGTATGAAGGGGATAAGTTTGCATCCAGTTCTGCCGAACAGCCACTCGTCAGCAAGGTACCTGCTGGCATCCACGGGCACGCAAGTCACTAAAAGCAGCAGATCGCCCAGAGCCAAGCTGGAGATGAACAAATTAGGGACATTTCTCATGGATTTCACAGTACAGAAGATCTTAATTAAAGTGATATTGCCAATAAGGCCTATCAAAATGATGATCCCGTAGATGGTGGGGATGGTGTAGAGGAACGCTGGGTAGAACCAGTCATCACCGAGGAGTGAGAGGTTTGCACTCTGGTTGACAGAGATGTTGCAGAGAATGAAGTTGTCTGTTTCTAGGTCTAGCAGAAGGCACTCTCCAGATGCCATTGTCCTGCTTTGCTCTGTTCAGAAGACAACTTTCTTCTTTGAAAATCTTCAAATAAAATTTCCTGCTTTAATTTTGCTGCTGCTTGCTGACTTTAAATAGTCAGAAGAGTTTAAAAGTCATACTGCTTAGTGACACATCTTGACAACAAATAAACCAGAAAACAACTGCAGCTTACTCCACAGTACTGTTTCCACAAGACGAAAGCAGAACATCTTTTAGCATAGTTTGTATCCTGAAACTTGCCTTTTCCTCGTTGGCTTGTCTCACTGTTAGGTATTCCTCAGCTCTGGAAAGCCTTTTATCAAATTCAAAGACCAGTAAGTGGGAGGCATTTTCAGTATTGAAGCTTGTTAAATTCCCAGCTTCAGAACTGCCGAGCAGAACTGAGTCCAAAACCAGGGAATTACAAAAAGCAAGAACTTTTGGTAGTTGCCGTCACGCTGCATTGCCAGTCCCTCCCAGCTTTCAGCACCTGCGCTTGCCGGCTGGGTTTAAAGCGAGGAAAAAGCAGGGCTCCGCTGACGGCTGGGATCCTATAGGCAGGATCTTCTGGACGTCAGTTCTTCCCCTGCTTTCCCCGACGAGAGCAGGCTGACTGTAAGGATGGCGGCGATGCCGGGGAATGCCAGCCACCTGCTGGACAGGCTCACAGCCGCCCGGGGGGACGCGGGGGGAAACGCCGATACCGCTGCCGACTCTCGCTTCAGATGGGAGAAGAAAAATCTGCTCATTTCTAGCTCATGAGACGAGGTCTGTCACATTGCCAGAAAAGAAAAGAAAAAAAAGTAATCGGTTTATTTCATAGTGCAAATAACATGATCAGAAAAGCAATGGCACCTTCTTAAACAAGAGCACACGTACTTCGTTTGCACTCCGGTATTCAATTATTCCAGTGAAAGAGAATAATGATATGAAGCCAAATTCATCCCCCAGGGCAAATGAAGTGATTAAGATAAAACCAACATTATCCTTAAAGTAGGCAAATGAGTATTAGCACTATGCACCTGCAGTCTGAACTCTGCACATTCTGTGTTAATGTTTTAATTTGGAGGCAACAAGAGCTAGGGATGAAGTTTACCGTTCAGTGCAACCATTTCTGTTTATGAGGTACCCATCATACTGGCATCTATAGGTAATGACTGTCTAGACATGGCAGAGAGAAACTCGCTTGGCTATAATGGTCTGAAAATTCTCCTTCTTAGAGCTTAATTAAGGTATAACTATTACTGATGCCTTACTGCTTTATAACAGACAGGTTATTTATGATTATATACAAGGATGGTGGAGAAACACAGTTAGTTTGGAAACCAGCCTACAGAATTAAATGAAGCTGTAATTTACACTTCCCCTTGCAACTGCTCGTTTTTGCAGGCAAAAGAATGTTTTACCAACTGCTAGAATTACTTGGAAGCGAGGGGGGAGGAGATTCAAACCAGACACTGAAGTGTGATCATTAGTTTCTGGATAAAGCAAACATTTCAGGACACTATCTGGAAAATCTCCAGGCGCTCGGGAACGGTGTCCCAGGGTGGGATTCTGAGCGGTAGACTTCAGTAGCTGTTTTTCTGGCTGTTTCTTGTGACCAGGGTCAGTGTTTTCAGCTGCTTCGCTGCTGTTCACTCTGAGTCAACAAAAGACTTATGTGTACCCTTAACTTTAAGTAGGACTCCTTACATACCCAAAAGAGTGCTCTGCTGAGAGCTCAAGGGAACAGAGGAGAAGCCAAAATTTCTGGTATGCCTTTCAGAGAAAAACCTGCTTTTAAAAATAGACGTGAGGTTGCCACTGTTAAAAGCAGAGGACTCAGAGCTACTGTGCACAGTCTGATCAGGGCGCACAGGGGAAAGCACTTCGGTGGGCTGGGGCCAGCTCTGGGCAAGGCTGCCAGGTTGGGCAGAGGCCAGCCAGAGGCAGTCCCGTGTTTGGCACAGCTGGGCTTGCCGAAGGCACGGGGAGGCACCGTGGAGCTACTGGAGCAGCCCAGCCACAACCCATGGTGGGACACCTCTCCCAGGAGTTCCCCCCGGATATTTGGGAGTCTGGTCTGAGGGGCTGCATGGCAAAGGGACACATGCTTCCCCTTGTTTGCTTTCCAAACTTTGGGATAAAGCAGAAAGGACATTACTGGAAGTGAGAGGAGGAAGTGGGAGTGTTGTGCCAAAAATCAGGGTTATTTCACCCTGTGTGTTCTGCTTGCTCAGGCATCAGGAGCAGCTACTCGGTGTAATCCTGGTGGACCCTGTGCCCAGCAGCCTCCTTGACAGTCAGCAGTGGCCTGCTCTGAGCAGGAGGTGGGATCAGAGACCTCCCACGGTCCTTTGTCATTCAAATGACTTGGTGACTCTGGGATTTGTAAACCCAACACTCAGACATAACAGCTCTAGCTCTCCTCAGCTCTCGTGGAAGCCTTTATTCTTCCAGGTGGATAACAAAATATTCTGATTGCCAGTAACCCTCTAATAGAACCACTAAGTCATAACTCATCACATTTTAAACTCTTCTACACTGAAATCTCTCATATCACTACGTAGCAAGTGGGGTGAGCAAAGAGAGGCAAGGGAATTAATACTGGAACCACTTCTTATCTTCCAGCTGATGGTGGTGTTGATCACTCTTTTCTTCTTTTGAGGTGAGTGTAAGCAGATCACCATGTCCCAGGTGTCTCTATCAGCGGTGAAAGGCACTCTCATGACCTCCAGGAAGATTCACTTCACCTTCAGCATTGCAAGGTTCATATTTTGTTTCAGGAAGCACTTCAAGTCTACAGCTACAGCGTTCTAACTTTTGGTCTTGACAAATCCAGGCTTCAGGTTTTAGGACAAACTCTTTTGGCCACATTGAATGAGAAATTGAAAAGACAAGTGAAAAAAGGAAAAAAAAACACACCCAGACCCTTTGAAGTTTGAAACTTAGGTTAGATTATAAAAACATTAATTATTTATATAAGACATATTAGACTGTTTCAGGGCATAAGACCACTACCAAAATGAAGGACACAGGTTTTATTCACAACTGCCTACCCTGCAGATGTTCTCCAGAAGTAATTGAGAAATGTTGTGGACATTTCCCAGAGTTGTTTTCATCTTGTCTTAAACTGCATGTGAGAGGGTTTTTTATTCTGAATGGTGTACTTTTTTCATCATGTCACCCTAGAATTTATCTTCCCTGAGCAGACAAAATGTCTGGGCATTTGTATGAGCATAGACACCTCTGCCATACTGTTCATGTCAAGTCCCAAGCCTCCCTCCAGAGGAAGGTAACCATCACTACCCATATTTCACTAGTGGAGTAACCTTCATGCACACAGAAAAAAAAGAAGTGACTGGCACGAAATTGCTTAACAGGCTGTTGGCAGAGTTGTGAATAGAGTAATGCAGGTTTCCCGAGCCTGGCCTTGCATTATAATGGGTTTCTGTTGCACAATGAGAGATTCCACAGATGCTTTCAATAGATGCTTTTTTCCAGCACAATGGGGGAGATCTGTAAAAGAGCTTGATGGGTAAAATTTTCAAAAGCAGTTAAACCTATTTGAAAGGTAATGAAATTTAAGCTCCTACATCGCTCATGAGCTCACCACCCAGAAAGGGAGCCAGAGTTTTGAACAAATGTGATCTGCATTGAGAAAAGTACATGAGGACCCATTTTTCAAAGGCACTTGGAAAGCTGCAGATGCCACGGTGACAGCTACAGGCAGATTTTCAAAGAGCCCAAACACCCAGTGTACCAAGGTCTTTTGAAAGACACTGATCATTTATTGTACATACCTAAATGGACTTTTGAAAACTCAGTGCAACAGAGGGTTTCTGAGCCCCTGTGAGGTCCCACGGGAGACACTCTGGTGATGGGAGCCAGAGGATGCCGCTGCGGCCACCTGCAGACCCTGAGGCTGGCACAGCCATCACCTCAGAGGGCAGGGGCATGCCAGCCACACTGGGGTGGGAACCCGTGCAGCATCCCCCACACCAGGCACCTCCAGTACCCAGGGGATGGTGGGGAGGTGAGGGTCATCTCCCAGAGAGCATGTGCTCTTTGTCAAGGGGGTCGCATTTCTTATCTTGCCACAATATGACTTTCCTCTGTAGTGGCCTCTTGCAAATCTGCTCATAGGACATGGATAAACTCCCTTCCATGGTCCAGAGGGAAGAACCTGTGCTCAGGGCTCCGCTGTTTCCTGACAACTGGATTACTGGCGCTGGGAGACAGTGAGCCAGGGATTGCTCCCTGCTGGTCTTGTGGAGTGCAACATCCGCTGATTTACCAAATATTTGCCTCACGCAAACTGTTGATCTCCCAGAGGGAACAAAGTGGTGGAAAGCACCCAGCCTATAATCTCTTCAAGCAAATTCTTTATTTTTATTGCTGTTGCCCCTACCTGCTCATATCACACTCAGTGTCTCAGTTCACCACTCTGTTTCATTCACCAAAGGTAACAATGGCTGTTCACGAAAGGATAATTTTCCTAACCCAGTCCATGTCAGGGATCAGATTTACAGCAGTAAATCAGTGATTTGAGCAGTCATCTGGGCTTACACCTGCATGACTGGAGGTCAGAGGGGCTGGGGAGGCAACTGAATGTAACCCACACTGTAAAAGTACCCTGAGTGGATACTATGTGCTGGTTTCCTGCATATGTAAAAATGGAAATGACATGTTGTGAAGTTTTCTCCTTCATCGCGCAGACTTGCGGATGCACAGCCTGTACTGCAAATGAAGATGCAGGCCACACAATGTGAAGTGCTCCCACTGTGCTTTTGAAAATAGCTTATTCATCTTAAATTAGACAACTCCTTCAGTTTGTTATTGAACTTCATAAATTCCCTACTCACTCCCAGCATCTCATCATGACATATCATCATCAAAAACTGACACAGCTGGAAGGGTCTGAACTGGGTAACACCTAATATGCGTGCTCACAGAGTAGGAATTATTTGAAGGAGAGACCATGCAGTTACTTATTTACAGGAATCTCCTGCCAGGCTTGAAGGGTAACACAGACAAAAGCATAACGGCATCTGAAAACACAACTAGTGAGAGAGTAAGGTAGCATGGTGGGCCAGAGGGAGCAATGAATCAGCCTGTGCCTGGTAAAAAATGGATGAGAAGGAACTTGAGAATGAAGAGTGCTGCCTGTGGCAGATGGTCTCAAGGAGGGAACAGTTGAAAAAAAGTGCACAAAGAGTACTGGTATGAGACAATTTCAAGGAAAATGACATCAGCAGCAACCCTCTGCACAGATTGGAGGAGCAACACTGCATTTTTTGACAGCAAAGTATGCTGTAGCAGGCAAGATATGAGATAGTGGGCATATGGGCAAGAAACTTTAGCTACAAAAGGGACAGGAGAAGCTACATCCCACATACTTTATACAGACCCCCCCTGTAAGACAGATAGACTTGAGCATGCAGAGAGAGGAACAAGTAGAAAGCAGGTTTGAGTGATAAGCAGTCAAGAAAAGTGCTGTCACCTTGGTGCAGAGAAAACATGAACATTTCTTTTAACCATGCTGGGCTCCTGCTGGCAACTGATCATTCCCAAGGAAACACTGCAGGACAAGATTCCCATTCTGCTAGACAAGGCAAAGCAAAGTCATAGAGATTTGAACGTTCTCTGCATGAACAGAAGACATAAGTTTGTGGGTGGGGACAACTCAGAGGAGCAAAGAAGGGTACAAAGGGATGATCATCCCAGTATCCCAAAGACAGCTGAGGGGAGATGAAAGAAGCTGTCAAATATCCTGCAGAAGGAAGAAGTGGGCAAAAAAAAGAGGGCAGCTGACGAAAGCAGGGGAAGTCAAGATTTTGGGTTAAGCGCATAATCAAATATACACTTCCTAAGTAACTACCTGGCCAAGGAAGGTGAGGCTAGTGGCACAGTTTAGGTTAGATTAGGCTAAAAAGAAAGAACTACAGACTCTTGTGCAAGAAATTTCAGTGCAGTGGAGGGGGAGTAAGCCAGATTACAAGTCCTGGCTGGACCTGAAAAAGAAGATGCTCTTCTTCCATGCAGTTGGTTTTCCAGGGTAAGAGGGAAAAAAGGAACTTGGGTGCAAGGAGTCTGGGGACAGGAGCATTAGAAAGAACAAGGAAAGTACACATACGCCACACTTGTTCTCAGTACCCTAATTCTCCCTGGAAGGCACTTCATAGCCAAGCGCTTTGGACAAAAAGTTCCTGAAAGGGGTACTTCTGCTCTCGGCTGTCAGCGGAGCCAGCACTTCCCTTCGGTGGCTAGCCCTTAGCAGGGTTGTGGAAGTATTTGCCTGGAGGGACAGCTGAGAAGAGCAGAGCATGGGACAGCATACACACTGTAGAACACCGCGCTGCCTGTAACAGCAATCTCAAGGCTACAAACACATCTTACTAACACATTTTTTCAGGACCTACCGCCAGAGAGCACTCAACTCTACTGGGACCATTACAGTTACCTCAGGACCAATTTAAAAGACTTTACTTTGTAGACGAAATCTGGGCATAATCAACTTGAGTGTTTTAATCAAATACTAATGCTGGCAAAGCCAGGCAGGAATGCTAAAGGCAATAACATCTATGATGAGACCTTGAATTGTGAGCATCAGCCCTTGGACGTATCACTTCACAGTCATCTGTAGGTGCTGATTTAAGCAGACTAAATTTTCCCTCCTGGCCCCTGGCATGCAGGAACAGCATTCGGGACCTGGCAGCCCTTGTAGCTCTTTCCCTGGGCTGAGAGGTGCTGACGGGTTTCACCCATGGTTTTGCTCCCTTCCCTGCTACATCCCAGTGCCCTCCTGTGGGCTTCTGGGGTTGGAACACTTTTTTCTTCCAGTGCTGTTACTGACAAGCAGCTGGTGCAATAAATTATTGCCAAATTCATGCTATTCTTTCCCTTATACAGGGAAATATGAACTGAAGATGTACTTCTTTTCTTTTTTCATCTTAGTTTTCATGGGAGAGGACAATTCCCTGCTTAACACGAAAACAGACCAAAATGGCAATATTGTTATTATTAATAATAAAAATTGTACTCTGGGAGATGGAAACAAGTGAAACAACGCAGCATCAAATACATATTTTAAGGAAAAAAATAGTAAAACTCATTGTCAACAAGGCTGTTTAAGCTTTTTATTTCTAAAGAAGTGATTCCAAAGCTACCTGGCAAAAACCATGAAGAAATGTACTAGAGAAACACAACAATGTACTACTACCATTCATTATCTTTGTATTGTACTTGAGGGATGTTTCAGAAAGAAAATCACGTAGTACAGAGGAATTCAATAATGATAACTCTGAACAAATTGTTTTTCTCTACATCCAGTATCTGATTTGCTTTCTGTTATCTTCTCTTACATGAGAAGGAGAGCAGATCTCGGATAAGGGTGATGATTTGCCGCCCCTGTCACCAGGGAGGACGGCTGCAGCTGTGAGCAGTATGAGGGAGCAGATGCTGCCGGGCCCCCGGTGTTGCTCTGGATTAAGCCCCGGGTGAATCCCTGCATCAGCCTTGTACCCCTTGGCCCAGACCTGCAGCCCTGCCATGTGCCACGGAGGTGGTGGTGGGGAACCCCAAACCCTTACAGAAACGTTGAGGGTAGGAGTTGTGCTTGAGAGACCCCTTGGTGATTTATTCAGGCTGATCCGACGGGATGCCGTGCAGAAGCGGATTGCCAGGGCCAGTACATCTTCACTTCTCCCCAGGGGCTGGCAGGTGGTGGGCTGCTGTCCCCCGGGGAGGCTGAGGCACCTTGGACACCCATCCCGGCTCACCCCGGGATGTGTGGGAGCAGAGCCACTGGAGGACAGGGCTGAGGGGGGCTCCGGGGCTCCATCCGGGTGCGTCCATTGCCTGCAGGCTGCCAGCTGCCCTTGCAGAGGTGGTGGGACATGGGGGCACCTCTCCCCACTCTCTTGGGTGGCTCCTTGCAGGGTGTGAATTCTCTCATTGAGGAAAAGGTCCTGGAGAGCACAGACCGGAGTTTGTTTTGGGGACTTCTCCCTCCTGATCAGGACAGTAGCCCTAGTATCATCTGACCACAGGTAGCAAGTGCTGGGGGAGGCTGTATGACTGGGTAATTAGAGGCTGCCCCTTTTTTGCAGTCAGTGTGTCAGCAGGAGAGAGAAGCCACCAAGGAACAGGTAGCAAACCATAAAGGACAAAAAAAAAAAATCAAGGTCACAAATGAAGCCATGTAAGAAGGATTGAGAGCCAGATGTGAAGGTGTTTGGAAAGCATCCCACATGAGAACTTGAAAACCAATCCACACACTGGGACAGAGAAATGACTGAGAGGATGTCACTACGCTCTTGGGGGAGTACAGAGAAATGGGAAAATGAGGTGTCAGCAAAGCACTCCACTGCACTGAGCTGTGCTGATGGGTGATGGGTGTGGAGGATCCTCCTACCGCAGTGAAAGGAAGTGGCAGAAGTTGGTCAGAGCTTCCCCTCTTGCCTCAGTTTAATTTAACGCTGGGTTTAATTTGGTGGGCTGTGCTCCCTTACCCCTACCACCCTTTCGCAGGATTCATTTTAGTGTCTTTGCATATCAACAGAGCATCTGGCTGACTGGCTCAATCCTTATTGCTTAACTCCAGCTGAATTTTAAGATATGAGAGCACAGGTTAGCATGTCTGAGGACCAAGGGAAGAATAGGGTTTTCTGGAAAGCAAAACCTCCTACCGGTGTAGTCTAGTTTCTTAAAACACCTCCTATGAATTTGGCAGTGTTGGGCTTGGTGAGAAGAAATGGGTTTGCTCTGATAAAGGACAGCAGAAGCAAAGATCGTGCAAATGTCACATGGGTGTCCAAAAAGTGTGGGGACAGACACTGTCTGAAGAAGACAGTATATTAAAAAGTAAAATCAGTAGCTATGTGGAGAAATACATGGTACTGGGGAAAGATCAACACAACATTCAAAGAGAGAAGTCATAGTTCGCAAACCTAATACTATTGAAATCAGGTGTCAGTGAGGTTGTAAATAAGGGTAATCAGATGATACTGACATGCTTGGACTCCCTGAAAGCTATAAGAAACTTTTGGTTTAATGAAAGTTACAAAATAGGAAACCAAGGGTAAGGATGAGTCACTCTGCCATGGACTAAGGCAAGCAGGGGCAGTTTGGGGAGCAGTCCTGCACTCTGTGCTGGCCAAAATATTCACAGGTGATCTGGAAAAGGGAGTGAGCTGTGAGGGACCACAGTCTGTTGGTGGTCCTGAGATGCTCAAGGTGGTAACAAGGAAAGCTGATTGCTAAGACTGGCAGAAAATATGGTGTTTGGGTTGAGGGGATGGACAACAAATGACAAGAATGTAATGACAGTGTAATACTCATGGGAATAAAAGATTGATCATACCAATATCTGATGGGATCTAAACACCCTGCTTCCAGTAAGAAAAGCAACCTTGGAATCACTGTGATTAATTCTCTGAAAACATCAGCTCACAGACCTAAAGGTAAACAACGAGGAAGGAACGATGAAGGAATAAGGAGGGAATGAGTCAGTCATTTCATCTCCCGGGCTTTCTGTCCCTTACAAATTGTAGCAATAATTGCATTAAAGAACAGAAATTGCTCTGGTGGCATGAAATGCCTTGATCTGCATTTGCCAGCAGTTATCACTTGATAGTGTTTGAGGCTTCTGGGACACACTTACTTGCAATACAGCAGAAAATTAGACAATGCTGAAACATTGGCTGGCCATCTTTAGCTTTTAGTGTTTTCAAATGCAAGTACTTACATTGTCTCATGCTGAGAAACTAGTTCTATGCTACCAAAAGAACGGACGTTACCATCCATACCTCCAGAAGTCATCTGCGGGATGATCATAAAGACATATAACCACCATTGGCCCAGATCCACAAAAACATTTAGGAATGTAAGTCCCATTGTGATGATTGGGAGTTAAGTACCTAAAGGTTTTGTGAATCCAGTCACCTGCAGCTGACTTATTAGGTGGCTGTAGATCAACAGAACTGATAAAACATGGTTTAAATTTTAAATAGTGAACTCTAGATGCTCTTGACATTCTTGTGCTAATTAGCATATGGATGTATCCGAGGCTTACATTCTCTGATGGGCACTCGTATTTTATCTATAAAGACAAGATAAGAGCCCTGGGCTCTGTCAGTATGCTAACCAATGCATCACTGTCGAGAATATCCCAATATCATCCAAATCCAAGCTAAGATGAAGGTTATAGTCTATCAGTACTCGTTCCTGGGCTGAGAGAGTTGGTTTGATGTAATCACCATCTCAGTGACACCTGAAAGGGCTCCACAGTTCTGCTCGTCAGTGAAGTTTACATCGACTGCTAGAGATGCCATAATCTTATGAAGTCAAAATACTAGAAAAAAAATTTTAAAGTCAATATCTACTATCACCATTATTAGATCTTCTAATTAGCTAGACAGAAAGGCAATGAAATGGAACTACAACTTCAGACAAACACAGCATTCTGTGATAGCAACCATGTTCTTAGCTTCACATTCAGTTGCCCTGAATGAAATCTCAGATTCCTATCATAAACTGGGATAGCTCAGTCTTTTTTTCAACCCTAATGAGAACAATTGACAATGCACTCAAACCATTTCATTTTAGTGTTCTCCAATAAATTCAAATTATTTGGTGTCAAATCAGCTAAATAAGTCACAGCATTTCACATTTTGTGACATTAACGTGTGAAAGTTTTATTCAGGGAGGCAACCGTCATAATTCTTGTAAATCAAATCTTACAGCATCCTCCATGATGCTCCATGTCACTGACTTCACATCGTGCTGAGAAGGAACTGAAAGGTGGACAAGGAAAATGCAGCATGGCTGCGAGGCAACACGCACTGGTGTGGGGCTGGGAGTAAGCACCTGAGGACTGGGACTGAGTGGGAGCTGCTCACACCAGGACCTCTGCTGTAGCCCTCTCCATGTGAAATTGCACCCTGTCTTCAGGCTCAATGGTTTCAACTGAAGGCCAGACTCTGTTAGAGGAAGGCAAGGCTAACTGGCCAAGGAGATGTATTCAGAGGAGTGCTTTGTATAAACAACTTCTGAAAAATCTATGGGCTGACAGATATTCAGAACTGTCTTGTGATATCTCTGAGCATCTAATGTATGATGAACTAATGAAGGCAAAAAAGGGGAAAAATCAATCATTTGCAACAAGCAATTAGATTAGCTACAATGAAGACAGAGGGAAGGTGAAGGCTGCGAAATAGAACTATAAGGATGAAATAACTGAGGCTTTTGCATCAGAAGGGAACCTGAAAGTGTGAAATTGGTCAAACTTTGTCTTATTTGGAGCATAGTTTTGCTTGCAATGAGACAGAGAGCCAATTCTGATATCACACTGGTTTTCTAATGACGTAACTTTCCTGAACTCAGTGGTTTACTGTCTCGATTTACCACATAATACACATAACAATGTTCAGCAAATTCAATTCCACATTTATAGCAACTGCAGAGAGAGGCAAGATTGAGATGCAGAACTATGCGTTCACTTGGAAAAGACAGCTCTGAACTGGGGGAAGAAAGTTCGCCACCTTTCATAAACAAGACAAGCACAGTGGGCAATTCCCAAGCCATCTACGGAGAATTCACTTATAAACATGTTCCTAAACTTCACTGGGAATTTAGTTTCCAAAAGGTTTGTACAGAATGTGCCAATGGATATTATTTACCAAGACCTTAATTCAGTTATGTCATTCCACTAAGATACAGGGTATTTTCGGGCACAGCTTCCTGTGCTGGATGTTATCTATATGAAATAAGAGAGACGGGAGATCCCTGGTGTTTACAGCCCAGACAGTGGCTGTAATGCCTCACTGTGAAAGCCATAGGGAAAAAAATCTTTCAGACAAATGCATAAGCCCTCAGCTAAAATTAGATCAAAGTCAACGCAAAACACTATTTGTATTCATGTATGTATTGACAGCTCTCAACACTCCTTTCTAAGTTTTGGCAAGTCAGTGTCCCATCTGATTTAACTGAATACACAAATTATTAGTTTTCTGGACAGACAGACAAGTGGGTGGAAAATAAATGACTTTTTGAACCATTTCCTCAGCATAGCACTGTGCTTCAGCAAACACCCTATTCATAGAAATCCCAAATAAGTGGCTTGTGATACAACAACAAGTAGAACTATTGCTTTTTCTGCATTTCATGGAAGTAATCCTATTATCTGTCATACTGCGATATTAGAAGATCAGGAATTCAAGTACAAAGTGAATATATCACCCTGGAAGTTCAGTGAAACTTTGAATAAAGCAAAAGACACAAGCATCTGACAAATGCTTTGACGATCCTCTACCAAGAAAGGATTCTATGCAATCACTCAACTAAAGCTGTAGTTTTGACACCTTGCTTTGATGCCTGTACTTGGGACACGTGCACACAAGACTTGTACTTACTTTGTGGTGATTTTCATCTACTTTGCAATATACTTGTTAGCATACTTCTAGATTGCCTGGGTTATTAATTTGGGTAAGATATACTGTGCTAGAAAATGCAAAAGGTCTGTTAATAAATGTCTGTAAATTTGTGCACACAGAGATTGCTTCCAGTGGAATTAAACTGAGTTGTTCATAGCATGCTCCCATATTCTCAGTAGATGTATGTCACTTTCAAAAGAGCTTCATCTTTCAGCAGCCATGAGACAGGAGCTACAATATTAATACTTACTCACACAACACGGGGCTCCCAGGTGGTATGGAATACACATATTTTCACTCAAATGTCAAATATAAAGTAAAGCCCTTAAGTAATTTACGATCATTGATAGTTCCCCTGCTAGCTGAATTCCCCCTCAAAGTATCCCCGACCCTTACGATGAAAGCTGTGATGGAAGAGAGGGCAAGGAAGTTCCTCATCATGAGCAGGTGCTGCAGCATCATGTACACGGTGTCTTCCAAAAAACCCTAAGTGAGTAGACTGAACAATAAAGATGTAAAGTACGTTTATACAACTAGAAGACAGGTCTCCAGATCATTCCCAGATCCTGGTCCACTGATAGTCCATGCCGCATGAAACATGACCCCAGGGCGGAACCAATTAGTTTCCTCTCAAACAAAACCAGGGACAGCTCTCATCAGTTAACGAGTGAGTAGGCTTCACCCAGCTTGCCTCCTCTAACCCAACACAGTCCTCCAACACTAGTAGTGTGGGTCTGACACCTTCATCTATTTTATAAATGTTCTTATGCCACCACATCCCAAAGTATGTCCTATATGGTCTCAGTGTTCCACTGTAAAAATACCATTCTGGTGGGCTTCAGCCAAGACCTTTGTGTATTTCTGACACTACACTATGAACTGAGAAAACACATAGCAAAGTATGTGAGCATTGGGATGTGAGATGGGACCCAGAGGAGGGCTGTGTCAAGTGCTGTACAGTGTGGATGCATCAGACGACCTGTGCAGGGTAGGCTTGAACAGCAAGCGTGAGACCCTGTAAACCCTGGCAGTCAGAAACCTGTTCCCAGACCAGGAGCATTTAGCAGTGCAGATAACACCAGAAAAGCAAAAAATGATCTTGCACATGCATGAGTAGCACATTATCAGCTATAAATACTGGTTGTCCCAAAATGGCTTCATATGTGCTAAAATTAAATCAACATTAGAAATTCTTGACTGACGCACACCCAAATATTAGTACTGGGGCTGGCTGATATGCAGCTGGAGCTAAGTTATTCACTTCAGTCAAAAGAGTTAAAATCTTATGCAATATGAACATTTTGTTGACTACATGAAGAACATCTGGCTCCTCAGCTTCCACCTAACAAATCCGACAGGAAAGATAAGAACTTCCGCAGGCATTTATTTTGCAAAGCTGTTGCTGAGAAAGGTAAAGAAGAATAGCCACTCTCAGAAAAATAACTATTCTAGTGGGGTATCTGACACACAGAAGAAAGCCATCAGAGGAGCTTGAATTATCAACATCTGTAACACACCAGTTATGCTGTCACACTGCAAATCCTTTCTGGGAACTTTAGCAATGACTGAGACAGAAGCATCCTTCACTCACCTTCTGTGAGGTTAAACATTTGGTCTAATCCAGTCTGATATTCTGGGTATGCCAAAATACAGACGTCATGCTAATGTGAAAAATGCTAGGAGAAGGAAGACTAGAAATCATTAAATGCCTTGCCCTCCATATCTAAAACCTGTTTAGTCCCTTAAACGAAAAAAATGAGTAGTACTGAGAAGACATTTTACAGCAGTAATAGTTCAGGCTGCTTTCTGTAATGTATAATGCAAATGGGCCTTTTCAAGTGTGTTAAATGTGATGCAGGTAAAATGAGACCGTGTCCACAGTGATATCTAAAAAAATTTTCAGACGGACCCAACCCAACACAGCTGTAAAGCTTCAGTCATGTCTGAAAACTCAGTACAGACTTGGTGGTACTTTTTCAAACTCTCAGTAGTCAAATAGGAGGTTTCCCCATTAACGCTGGTAGGATGAACTGTCAACACTTTCTTTTCCTGCCATGAAAACTTTACCTAAACTGGGACAAAAATTATCAAGTTACTTGTACACAGTAAGACACCCTACATTTCCCATCTGGATAGCTCTAAGTTGAGACTAAAGAACCAGAGAAGCTGAAAAATGTTATTCTGATGTCTCTGTGAGGGAGCTGATAGATGAAAATACGTTTTTTGACAGTGACCTCTGTGCGTGTAAAGGCAGTTTGAAGTGCTCTTTTTGTCTGAGCTAACACAGCAGGTGAAGGCACTTCACCTCACTGCCCAAGCTGTTCTTTCACTCAGAATGGTTATTAACAGTGCTCATTCAGTGTTTCATGAGGATAAACTAACCCACAATAAAAAGCTAAGAGCAAAAATCTCCCACTCTGGGAAATTGTGTATCAACTTGTCCGTGGACTTCAAAGACTCAGAGTTGCAGAAAATTTGCTCGGTGTTGCAGTGTACGTCTGCCAGTGTTTCCAAACCTGTAAACTTTAGTCTGAAATGTGTAATTTCAGTAAATTAGGTTCATTAAGCTGCACGATTCCTGAGGGGCTGGGTCCACCCGAGCAAGCTCTGAGAACAGGTGCAGGTCCCAGCATTAGATGCGGGACCCCGAAATGCCACCAAGCTCAGCAGCGATGGAGGCACGGGACTTCCAGAGAGACTTTCTCCCTTGTAACCTCTTCACATCTGAAAAATGTGGCTCCTCATCTTCTCCCTTAGGAAATGATTAGCAACGATTGCTAAATTTTGGAAATGAGCATGGCTGGTGAGAACCTGAACCTACAGAAACCAACAGTAAAATGCACGCTGACTTCTGCACAGTCACGATTTCACCCCTGTGGCCAGAAGTGAAAAGCACTGTGTGATGACAGAAAATAAAGATGCATCTATAGCTTGTTTTGCTCATTGTCAACACACTGAAGGAGTGAACATGTGGGAAGATGGGGAAGGTAAGCACGTGTTAGTGGGGCAGGGCTCCCACTTCTCTCCCAGGATCAGGGCGCATAGCACACAGTGCCATGGCTGGCCGTCCTCAGGTTTCTGGCCTTGGGTTTTCATCTTCTTCCCATTCTCAAGCCCTTGCACTCTCTGTTAACTCCTCTGACTCTACACCTTCCCCGAATGCAGCAGTCACTGCCCCAACCAGCCCATCAATAACAATTTCCTTCATCTTACCCTTCGTGTAGTCGGTTCAATAGAGTCATTAATATTTTCAATGGAGATGGCCCAAATGGCCCTAATCAAGAAGGACTGGCACGCTGGCAAACTCTGCAGATACTTGTTGGGGATGAATTACTACTACTTTTTATGCAACAGGTATTAGGGTTCAAAAAACTACCCTTCTCCTTGTCTCCCCCAAGTTCATTATTTATTAGAAATAGAGGAACGGATTTCAGATTTTTAGATTAATGTCACAGGCCCCACTCCTGCAGCATGGGGAGAGATGCAGAATATGATGTGTATTCCTTTGCGTAATTCTTGGGGTATTTTTTGTCTAAAACGGGTTGATGCTTCCTTCTAGGTTCAGGCATCACAGCCTGTAAATAAAGAGGTAAACATCAGTTTGCTAATGGGTTAGGCCCTGAAAGTTAAGTAACTTCTCTTACAAAAGTAATTCCTATCAGATAAAGGAGGAGAAAGGTTTAATTCTAGAATTCCTGATATTTTCTATTTATTTATAGAAATACCAGCCTCAGCCAGATAAGCAACTCCTTACCAATGTAGTCATCCAACAATTTCATGGTTGTTGAAGCAAAGCCCTGTGAAGTATGTGGCGACTCACTTCTCCTTCACTGAAGAGAGAAACAGACAATAAGGATGGACTGAGAGACAGTGGAAACCTAATCCATCTCCCTCCAAGACAATTCTTAAGCTTAGATGTATTACCTTTGGCAGAAATGCTCGCTCAGAGCAGCAATGTGAATTGTCTGAGAAATTCAAAGAAAGAAATAGGAGTGAAGTGCTGTTATATAGTGAGCAGAATGAAGTCATAAATAAAACTCATAACCACTCTAGAAATGAAGACTGTTGTCCTTAAAAAAACCTTAAAAACAACCACTTTTAAAACATTAACATAATTCGTGCTCTGTCAAAGCTCTCATGTTTTTGTACTGAATCAGGAGTCTCTTTGCCAGGTTTTGTGCCCAGTGACATTCCCTCTTTCCGTGTTTCAGCAACTCCATTTCAGCTCGTTGAGTGCTTCTACTCCTATTTATAAGTGCAGTTGTAGTCTCTCTGGACCGGTTGTAAACTGTATAGAACTGACTGATGTAAGCCAGTATTTGAGATGACATGTGAAATCAGAAGTATGCTTCTTAATAGCTTTTTATTTCTCCTTGGAAATGCTGAATTCGCTTGTGCCCATGCTGACAATGATTTGTATTTATGAAGATTTATAACTGGGTCATAGATACTCTGAAATAGCCTGAGCATCCCACAGCAAGTGTGTGACAGGAACGTGTTCAGGACTAAAGACGATTGGACTGGGAACAATAAGACCTTTCATGCTGACATAATAACGCCTTGACATTTTATTGCTCTTTCTGCTATGGCTACCATTGCAACTGGGACCCTGCTGCACTATCTGTACAGACATTGGTGAATATTCCATAGGTGAGATCAGTGAGACTACTCTTGATGTAAGATGCTGCTACCTGTAAGTGATGGTATTGTGGTCCCTAATGAGTGTAAATTATTTAAATAGTGCTCAGACGACAAGTGTGGAGACTGTAGTACCAGACAGGGATAATGAGTTGAATCATGTGTGTGAAGGTAAATCTTTTTTCTACATTCATAAAGCTAAAACATTTATGAGTGGAGCTCAAATTATGAATTACCCAACTGTCTTTTGTGTCAGATGTGTATTTCCTCTTTCCTCACTTTCGCTGAGAAGTGTTTTTCACAGGACAACCTATAAAAGAACAGCCTTGGTAGTTTTGCAAGGAACCTTTCCTTTTTCATTAATAAAACAGGATAAAAATCACAGCAGGCTCTGCAGCACATTTTTCCTTAGGAACATGTGACTAATTAGTCAACAATCAAGTTATCTCGCATTGATTTTACATGCAGTATCATCTGACTAGTTAGCAGAAACCCTTGACACTGACACTAAGAGACAGTCTTCAGCTTAATGTTATTTTTTTCAAAGGTAAACAGTAAAACATTGTCTGTGGCTATTTTCACAAAAATTTTGTCATTCTTTTTTTACCCCTCTCTGAAAGATACATGAATAGATTTCTTCCGTAAGTAGTTGTTCAGCAGAAATTATTTTGCACCCAGCTGACGAAACCTAATCCCTGCATTTTCAGGCAAGTAAATAGTACATGAAGTTTGAAAAGAAGAATGCTTAGCTCTAGCTTTCACTCATTTCGCAGTGACTGTTGCCAGAACATGGTCAAGATGGTTCCCTTGTTAAGAGGGGGAATGTGATTTCTCTTTTAGATCAGTGAGATTTGGGAGTGCTCAGCATCTTGAAGAACAAAGCAAAAAGTCTCCCCTTTAAAAGCTTGTACTAAATAGTATCTGTGGGCAGATCAAAAGATGATCACCTTTTTTGATCTAAACCAAATTAAGCACATGACCAGTTCCACCCCAGCTGGAAAGCGAGCAGCTCTGGCTCTGCTCGGAGAGGAGGCCATCTCTCAGGCCACGCAGGACGCATGGGAGCAGCCACATGCCAGCTGCAAAGAGCAAAACCCACCTTGCTTCTGGAGCTGCAGAACAGGCAGAGGACAGAGGGGTCGGCACAGAGAGCAACAGCAACACGAGTGCTGGGGTAGCGGCTCCCCGGGGAAGGCAGTCACTTTGCAAGGGCAAAGCATGGGCCAGAGGTAGCCTGGGAATAATAGTGCCTTTGCTCCCAGAAAAAACTACTTTAGGTTCATCAGCCTGAAGACACCCAGCAGCAAGCACTTGTTCCTGAGAGTATGCGCTGAGTGCACAGGCGCGCAGAGAGCAGCGCGTCCCACGGAGAGCTGGAAACTCGCTTGCAGAGAACTCTTTCTCCTAGCTCTGTCAGGTCTTCTGTGCCAGGTTTCCCCAGCCATGAACTTCAGGCAGCCCTGCCTAACGGAGTGTCTTCTGATTTATCTACACTTTGTCTTGACTTGACCGTAGTGCAATTCAATTGGGATCGGAAATCTGTATCGTGGTGGGAGCCTGATATAACGACAAGCCTTGCATCTCCCTCACTGATGCAGCTCTCTTCCCCACTGGGGTTTGTGCGGTGAATGAGGCTGTTGTATCGCAACTACTCTAAACTGCAAGAAGTAAGGGGCAGCTGTCCAAAGGTCCTGCCTGCCCTTCTGCTGGGCCATGCTTTTCCACATCCACCTTCATGCTCCCGTGAGCTCTCTCGCAGCTGGGCAGCATCTAGAAGTGGGTCCAGCTGCTAACAGGACTAGCAAGAAATGAAGAAATGTTTTTTTGATCTGGATTACTTCCCAGCGGTGGTCAGAGAAAGCCAATGGAGATGGAGAGGCTTCAGTGGGCAAGATGTGCTCTGCAGGAGGATGGGCCAGACCCTCCTCTCCTGCCGGGCACTGCCATGGGGTGAAGGATCTGGCCCAGCAAGGTAGCGTGCATTGTGTCGGAGCTACACAATAGGGCACAGGATGTTTCAGCAACCCAAGTCAATTCTCAGCATGTGTTGGAGCTACCAGGTGCTCCATAAGAGACGAACCATAATCCAGGAAACATCTGCCTACTGTGCTGAGAGCACGTTGGGGTGCCATGAGTGGGGCAGCACGAGCCCCGAGACTGGCAGTGCAGCTGGGCTCTGCCTCCTGACCCCTGCGGCAGAAGAAGAGTGCCATAAAGGCTAGAGATGGGAAAGATGCTCCTGCCCTTGGAGCTGTAGGAAAGCCTCCAACACCTAATCAGATGCATGACGGTGTATTCTCTCCTCAACCCAGCACTGCCTTGTCTTCTCCATCCCACAACACTCAGTTTGGGAGTGTCTCCTGTGTTCTGACTCCGGCTGCAAGGCGATTTCCTCTGGACCCCCATGAAGTTAGTAAGGGAAAGGTGGTGTTGCAGCACCCTGTCTAACTGTGCAACAACACATGGCCACCTGCAGCTTCTTCCCTAGTCTCTAAGCTCCCAATGTTCCTTGAAGTTTCTTTTCCAACAGCAATTATTCCTCTGATAAAAAGCAGGTTTTTCTAATGACAGCTTTTTTCACTCCATAGCCCTTAAAGCAGGGCTATAAATCATAGTAAATGCCTCCACATTATATGAATTGAGTCCTTTGCAGAACATTTTTCATGCAGTATAAATAGAGCAGTTTTACACTCTTTGACGTTTGCCCCAAATTTCAATTTCTTTTGCCCCTTCCAAAGGGCGACTTTTCATCTGTGTCATCTTTTCTCTTGCGTTATGCATGAAGTGAGAATGAGATGCAAATGCTTTGCCCCCACCCTCTTTTTCAAAAAAAGGCTGTGTTTGACCTGCTATATCTCTACCTGCCCTTCTGATCTGTGTCCTTCCTGCTGGTCAGCTCAATCTCCTTTGCTGTTTGTACATTCCCTGTGTGTATTAGGTGACACTTTCCCTTCAAGTTTCTCTCTCCCTTTTCTGAACAGTTTTTATGCTTTGGTACCGGGTATTTAAAAAGCATCCTCTTTCACCATGTCATGGCCATACTTCTTAAGCAGCTTCTTTTATGTTGGTTCCTTCATTGTTTTGCTGAAGCTTCTCTAGGTTTCCGTACTGTTCATCCGAGGGATGTCGTTGACACAAATAGTTGGGTACTAGAGCACTTGTGCCTCTCTGTGGCACTGATGTTGCATTATGTACTGGCTTTGTATTTTGCATCAGAGTTACCTATAACAATGAGATTTTGAATGTAAAGATCCAAGAGGGCAATGAAAGCAGCGATTCCAGAATATGGCTTTTGAAGAAAGGCATGGGAGCTTCAAAAATACAGCAGAGCTCAAATTTTCCTATGGTATCTGGAGAACAACAGAAATAAACAGACAGAGATGGATATTCTCAGTGATGAGTTTCTTTTTCAAAGGCTTTGAACATCCAAGATGATGGCCGAGTTTCTCAAAGTCTGAGCTACAGTGTGGTTAAGAAACTCCAACGTACTCTTCCGTTAAAAGATGAATTTTGGTGCAGTTAAAGTCGGACAGGTCTTCTTTATTGCTCTAACTATTTTAGATAGAAAAATCCATGAGGACAGTTTCCTTTTCTATATCATTTATTTTTTCTGTTTTCCCGCAGTGCTGCTTTAATAGCAGAGACACATGGAGTCAGCCACCCAGACAAAACTTTCTTTCAGTTAGCAGCATTTTTCAGACTGAAGTCCCTATAGGTACTGCTGGAAACTCACTGTTGATTTCATCCCTACAGGCGTCATCTTTCCTTGTCCTTCTGTCAGTGTTTTCAAACAAAAAAGTCAAGTAATTCTTCTCCAGCCATAGTTTTTTAGTCAGAATTATCTGCAGTTCTGTAAACTCTTTAGCACTTCAGAAGCTAAAGCAATGAAGTGTGTCAGTTTTTCTCTTGGCTAGCATCTACTGTGCATCTTTAATTGATACAGGCTTTACCACTGTTTTCTAAAGAATGCTCTTTATAGTCTTGATAAGAAGCTTGTTGCTGTACAATAATTTGAATGTTTCCAGTCTCAGATGAATTGACCACACTGACTCTGTAGAATTTACCACAGAGTGAATTTTTGCTGCTACGTTTAATCTTTTTTCACTCCATTTTTTTTCTTTTCCAGCTAATTATTGTTGCAATGGCTGGAGGATATATTCACTTTGTCAATCAGCATCACAGCTCTTGATAAAAATGTTGGTATCTGCAAAATCAAGGCTGTACTGAAGGAGGTTTTGTTCCTTCAGTATAACTGGCTGTCAAAATCTCATCTGGCTTCCAAGCCAATTGAACACTTAAAGCAAATCCCGTTTTTTGCTTCCTGTTTTACAGGTAATGATCCTCTTCTTTTTAATCTTCTACCAGTTAATTCTTTGTCTTTAACCAATCCATCAAACATTCCATGACAGCATTCTTGGAAACAGCTGATGTTTTTTCAGTAACGCACTGCCATGACCAACTGTCCACAATCAACCCATGAAAGATTTTGGATGTTTTTCACGTAGTGGATAAGGCAGATTGATGGCATGCTTAAAGCAATTAAGATCAAGATCATATTGTTTTCTTATGGATTGCCCAATTTTTATGTTCTTTCTTTTCTGTGATCTGAGACAGCTTTCTTTAAAGCTGTCTTCCCACTTCAGCTCTCAGCTTCCAAACACAGTCCAGTCCCATGGGAAGTGGAGGTGAAGGACAAGATTCTGCCTCGAGCCTCTGGCAGTTGCAGTCAAGGAGTCTGGCTGGAAATATTCTTAAAATCCTCAGCTGGTCTCCTTCAAAATGAAAAATTACTTGCCTACTTACAGTAAAGCTGGAGATATTTACAGCCACCAGCCAGTCCCATATGTGTCACTCTGTCCATGCACTTAAGAGTTTTACAAGACGTGTTTTCCCCAGCCTCAGAAGAAGATTAAGAAAGGAAAAATCTATGGACTTTAAACCTCTCAGGAGCCTTAGCTCACAAGCTAAGAAATCATCTTCTGTGAGAGCCACTATTTACTGTCTCCAGTCACAGAAAATGTCTCATGACCAAAATAATAAAAAGTGATTATTTAAATGTTTAAACCTGTGACAGTTCTTTCATTCACAGTTAGAGAAGTTTTAGTGTATCCTTTATTTTATTTCAACACTGTGTGCAATTATCCTTGTTTGCCTACATGGCAACCCCTTCTCACTCTCCTTTTCAGTCCTTAGAGGGGGAAACCTTCCTTTACTTTGGGCCTCCCAAAAGCTCACTGCCAGCCCTGGGCGCCTCTTTGACACCGTGCAGGAGCTGTTACAACACTGCTCCTGCTGCCCAGGGACTTTGGATGCAGAAGAGGGGAGAAGTCTTGACCTGTTTACAGTGAACCATCATCCGCCTTGGCTTTACAGGCTCTAATGATGCAGTGACTGCACTCAGCAATGCTGCAGAACGTCAGAGGCATTATCTGTCACACAAAAGCAGCGATGTTAATTTTACAGCACTCTGCTACGCAGGAAAAAAAAGGAAAAATTTCTGGTCACAGAAGTTTTCTCTATAAGACGCCCTTCAACCCAAATTCTGAGGACAGGCAGAGAGTCTTCACGCCGAGCTGGGCTTGTCCATGCTTTTAGCTGGATGATTTGAGAGGAAAGGGCAGATCATCCTTGTGGAGCAGGTGGAAACACAGTTAGAAATTTGAGTAATAAAGAGATTTCCCATGAGGCTTTCTCTGCACTGGTGCTGTGTGGGAAATCTGTGACGCACAACAAAGCCAGCATCTCCACTGGGATTAGGACTTTAGAGACCAGCAGAGATGTCAACTTTATTTCCCATGCTTGCCTTATAAATCATGCCTATTTCTACAGTTTTGGCCACCAGCCATGATCCCTAGTGTTGATATAAGCCACATCTCCAAGGAGCACAATTTTTGCCAGAAGAGGGAAACTCCACAAAGTTATCTCAAATGGAAAAAACACCGCTTTATTCCAACCTCGTGGTGCATGCTGCAGCGCTGGGCAAGGGCCATCTAGTGAGGTGCAAAATCCCACACAAAGCCTCTGGTAGCAGTGGCTGTCTTAGACAAAGCATCAGAAATCACAGGTGTTTCGTGCCTAAAGGTTTGTCACTCTGGATCCACTAGAACGTAGAAGTATTTAATCTTGACTCATTACTGTGAGTGCTCTGTGAATATTCTTCGGAATAAAAGCTGTCATTTAGTTTTCATTTGATTTCTTAACAATATTTATAATTTCTAGTGACTAGGACAGCTTCCTGAAATTTGGGAAAAACATAATGAATTGTTACTTAATTTGATGAATCACCATGGATCACATATTGCATTTCAAACACTTGGAGTGTCCTAGTCATTACTGACCTGCCTCCAACTTTCAGTCAACAGCTCTGGCAGGAAAAAAAATGAAAAACACATCTGTTGAAACATAGTCAGAGAAAATACTTGCTATTGTTACAGAAGTTAAATGTGTCTGTAGAAAATGGAACGATTCTGTAAATGCTTCACAACAGGAGTAGATCTACTCCCAGTTTTATTTATTTCATTCAGTTAGCAAATAACAGAAGCAAGAAGGTGATAATAAAAAAATGACTGTTATTTGTAAATATGATTTTTGCATTGATGCAAAAGCAGTATTGATAGAATGTCGACTATTTTGCATTTAAAGGGGGGTAAGATAATTGGAAACCAAGATCTCTTGGATATATGACTTAGTGATGGCATCATATGTTGAGAATGAGAGCTTCCTACAAAGGTTTGCGAGAAGGACCTTGCAAGCTGAAATTGCAGATCGAAGCCAGCAAACACACATGCTTCATAGCATAACATTATCTCATCATCCCAACATTCCAAACTGCTTAACACCACTAAGTCCAAGTGATGTTGTGCATAACAAGGACGTGTGTATTAGCTAAATACAAATCAATTTCTTCCTTTCTTTCTCATTCCTAAATGGAGAAAAGTAAATACGGAAATAAAATCTCAGTACAAATCAGTGGCAGGTGCGGTTTCTTGTTTGATGTTCTAAATATTTTGATTTCTTTTCTGAAGTACTTCTTTCCCAACTCTTTCTATCAAATGTAAATGAAACAAATGAAACTTGTGCTGAAAAGGTGCAAGTGAAATTTGCTGATGGATATCTTGACAGTCTGAAAAAATGTTGAATAGTTCAAAAAGTTATTAGTCTTTTCTGGGAAATCTTTTCAGTGCACAGTGGGACTGACCGTACTTACTTTGTGGAAACTACTGTCACTTTAACTTCTGGCAAGAGAATACAAAGATGGCTGATGGCTGTGTGACAAATAAGGCTACACAGAAGAATGAACTTCAAAACACTTATGTAGAGAGAAATTTGGTCTGTAAAATTCCCCATCAAAGTTATTAGTTCTATGCTTCTTTTCTGACATTTTTTTCATATGGAAAATCCTCAGCAAATCATACTGACTGCTCCAGAACCACCCTTTGTTTGGACTCCCTATGATTAAACAGGTTTTGAAGGGCCAGCCACTTACTGTAGTCATGCTGTTAGGTGAGGACATTCTGAACAGGTAGAGCAAGGCAGAGCTAAATTCTTCATTGCACCCTTGCATCAGGGATTAACTGGCTTGTGGTTTTGTGCTAGACTTCACTGCTTTAGCAAACATGGCTTTGGGCTGTTTTATCACTTTTCTTCTTCCTTCTACATTTTAGTTACAAGAGACTACTCTCTTTTTGCAATGTTTGTGCCTGCTGTAGCTGTGCTCCTCTAAGACCAATCACCTTCAAGGGAGGGATAAGTTCTTTCTTACTATTTTATAGTGAGTTTTAATATTGGTTAGGTCTTAATAGAATTTGCCACACAGAAGATAATACTTCTAGGTCTACAGGAGGAGTATGCAGGAAAACGCAGCGCTGGATAGGTGAGGGGCCATGGCTCAGGTCCTGGGGAAAATGCTGGGAGCAGCACAGAGAGATGATGCTGCATTCCCATTGCTCCTCCCCAGGCAACCGGCCTTCCCCTTGCCTCACTCGTCCTCAGCAAGTCTCCGTGGCTGCAGCACTGAGGGCTTGCACCCCTGCACCCAGACCTGAGCTGATCTCCTCGCCTGCTGTGCTGCAGCTGCGCTGACAAACAGGCAGCTGCTCCTGGGCGTGTTAGCATTTTCCTGAGATTTCTGTGTGTTTGCTGTTATTGGCCTGCACTGGGGCAAGCCAGGGATGCAGTGAGGTAGCTGTGTGCGACGTGAGGAGACACAGATCTCTTCTACCCTGACTATTAATAACATTTTGGTTTTTCACTCAAATCCCCTCCTTATATAGGATGAGCCAGGCTTCATCTGTCAGCATCTCGTAAACAGCCACCCTCTGAAGCCAGTTACGAAGTGGCCATCCTTAAGGTGGGTAATGAATTTTAGTGAAGGGGTTCCCCTTAGAGCTATTAGCATGAAATGCTAAAGGAGTATCAACAGGGATGGTGTGACTGGATGTGAAATTTGTTAAGGGTTTGATACAGAGCCCATGAAAGGCTCTGAGACACATCCAAATACAGGCTACAGATCCTGCTACCCCAATTTTGGTGTTTGTAAATCTTGAGAGAAATGTTAAACAACTTTTTCCAAGGTGACGTAAGAAGAGTATGCATGTGATATGTCCTCAGTCTTCCAACTGTTGTCTCTTCAGACTTCTGTAAATGTGTCAATGCTTACACATGTTTGAGACACATACATACCACCAATTACACTCTCCGTGGATGTATCGAGTCATCTCCAGGAGCAGACTAAATGGATTAGGTCCACAATGTGCTGGAAATAATTCTCTGTGTCTCTCAGCAGCATCTGTTAGCCCAAGCACTGCAACAGGCTAATGGAGCTAGAGCAGTAATTAAGAACAGGGGTCTGTCTGCACTCCGCAGCACAACTTGCTCCCATTACTGCCGTAAGTTCTCATAAGAACATGCTTTAGCACTTAAGCAGAATTAAAATTCAGAAGAAATTACACAAAATAACATACAAAAGCTAACAAAGAATTACTTACCAAAGAATATCCTTCTCCTCAAAGCTTTTCTATCAGTCTGTAGAACACAATGAAAACTCTGTTAAACTTTATAAGACTCACTCAGTCTGCTGAAGAATTAGGAAACATCATCCAGACTTTGAGGAGTTCTCATACTAATCGGGGAACTCTCTGTTCTCTTTATTATATCGTCAGATTTTGTGGGTTTTTTTAATGCAGCTCTCCAGAAGGATGTAGAGTCTAAGCAGGTTAGTACAGAATTAAAAGCAGTTTCAATTTGCAGGTCCAGAGGAGCACTTCTTTATACTGTGCAGTGAAATGTTCAGGAATTTAGCCTGAGAGAGGCAGAAACATAAGTAAACAGGAGCCTGACATTTATGAGCATGCATGCATCTTTGTATTTCCACCTACGTATGCAAAAGTTACTCTGCAGCTGACTGGTTTTGCATTTGAGCAGAGAAGGGAGAAGTACTGAAAAAAATGACTAATTCAGAAGACGACCTGATTGCGTAAATTCAGTTTTAAATTCATGCCTGTTTTTTGAGCTGTAAGACACAGACACTTCTAATGTAGATCACTGCCACTGGAACAGAGTTAATGAGAAACATTTCTCAGCAATTGGCTATGTTTCTGTCTCAAAGACATTAAAAGAAAAGAGTGGGTTTTGATTTTTCTTTGTGATTGTGAGGTTTCTTACTCTACTCATTCACCACGCTATGTAGAAGATTTTTCAATCTTTGTGAAAAGATGAAGATTTACAGGATTGTTCTAATCCTCCATGATGTTTGAACGGCTTCTTATTTACCAAATCTGTTTTTGTGTTAGGATTTGAAAGTATTCATGACATATCCATAAAAATATTGTTGTAGTTTAACCCAGCAGCCAGCGACTCAGCACCAGACAGCCTCTCTCTCACCCCTTCCCTTCCCCCAGCAGGGTGGGGAGGAGAAATGGACAAAAGGGGAAACTCGTGGGTTGAGATTAAGACAGTTTAGTAAGGCAACAAAGTAAATACTAACACTAACACTAATGATTATAATGAATATGCAAAACAAACTATACACAACACTTTTTTTCTTACCACCTGGTGACTGATTCACAGTCAGTCCCCGAGCAGTAGTCATGGAACCCTGAAATCACACATTTAATGAAATTTCCAAAAGAGTTTGAACTCCCGGACAAGAGAGGATTCGAACTCCTGGAAATAAGAGTAAGAAAGCTCCCTGCTCCGTGGCCAAACCCCATTCATAATCTGAGCATGATGTCCATGGTATGGAATATTTCCACTGGCCAGCTTGGGCTGGCTGCCTGGCTCTGCTCCCTCCCAGCTCCTGCCCACCTGCTCATTAGCTGAACAGGGGAGGCTGGTAATAAGTCCTGAATTTCATAGCAACCTCAGTGTATTATCAACATTCTTCTCATACTAAACTCAAAACACAGCAGTCACTGGGAAAATTAACTCTATCCCAGCCAAAATCATGACAAATATTAACAAAACAATTTGTACTATGTTATTATCTCATGTTTTTCCAGAGCTGGTTCTGGGAGGTATTTCCAAAGTAACACTTCTAATTTGTCATTTCAGTTTGAAGACCTTTGCATGACATTACTGTATAATCAGGGGTAAAGTGTAGGTCTATGTATTTCTATCACATCTTACAATAAAATACGCTGCTTTCCTTCAAAATACCCTGAGGAGTCTTACTTTCACTATGCAAGTGCATAGGCTTTTACTAGGTGCTGACATCAGGCTGTACCATCGAGCAGAAACAGAGAGAGAGAGGGAGACCTGCTGATACCATGCATGGGAGAACCAGTCTCAAGTTGTACGTGCAGTCTATGTCTATGCTCATAAATCAAACTCATGTGAAAAAGTCTGTGTCCCCAGCATCACATGCTTTTGGGGGATGCTCCAAAATGGGACAGTGCTATCCAAAGTGCTGGCTGTTGTAGGTGGCCTTGATCCATGCTGGCTCCTGAACACTGCCTGGGGTCATTGGGTACCGGCCGGCCCAGACCAGAACCATACCTGGGACCCTTCTAACAATTTGCCAGTTGGAGTGAACAGGAATCCATTTCTGTAAAGTTCCCTGGTGCTACTTTAATTTGCTGGCAAAACCACAGAAATCTGGAAAAGGAATTCTCTTGCCAGTTGTGTTCCATATCCCAAGCCTCTGTTTATTGCAGCTAATATATTCTGTAACAAAAGCACAATTCTTTGCTCTCTGGAGCAGTCACAAACACCACATCTGCATCTGCGCCAGCCACATTGGTATCCAAGGCTATCTCTGACCTTGGAAAGTAGCTAAACAATGAGAATGGGAATCGGTAAGAACAGCATGATAGCATGATGCTGTTACAAGTTTGGGGCCAGAGCGTGCATCTCTAGAGCTGTCGCATCTTGTAGTCGTTTGCTCTAAAGAGCTTTTCCACTGTTCTCATCATGTAAAGCTGCCTTAAGCTGCTTAAAATTTACTTGCTATGGGGATACTTCCTGGACTTTGTCCAAATGTGCAAAAGTACAAATTCTAATTCTTCAGCCTGGCAGAAGTCTGGCTTCTTGAAACTGTCAAGGCAATGTGAAATGGTTTTAATGTAAGTGAGACCCAGGCTGAATGATGTTGTTCTGCCATTAACTCCCTGGGCACAGACTCAGACCACATTGCGTTTATTTTAAAGTCACAGAATCCTCGTAGGAATCATTAAATAACGTCTCTAAATTGAGATCTAAACACAAGATCATTTGTTATATTGCTTCAAGCAATAACTGCTTCTAGGGAAATTATCTTAATGAAAATGTTTCCCTTATTTCTCTTGTTATTCATACATTTTTCTTATTCATATCCTCCTGTGGATCTGCTGACAACAGCACAGTTGTACACAGCTGAAATATGGCGGTTTCTCTTCGGATTGATTTGTCAGTTTTATCCCAACTCTTAAATTGCAATGAAACAACAAAAATAAGCAGAAAGTAGCTATTACACCTACAAATTCAATGATGACAGCTTGTTATGGAAATGATGGCAAAGAGCTGAAATAGCAAAGACCTCCCTATGTCCCAAAGCTGAATTAACCTGAGGGAAAGAATAGGGTTGTATGAGTGTAGGGATCTCTTGCACTTTAACAGCTTTTCCTTTGATAAACTGTCAGACATCCACCTGTATTTTCACCTCGCCTCAGAGAGTGCAACACACGTGTTCATTCTGATGTGATGAAACACTGTCTGACTGGCTACCACATAGCCCCAGCATCCCTTCGGGTACTTTGACCATTTCAGAGCTCTGATCCAGTTGGTCTCAGATGCAGGGACTGTTCCTTAGTCTTGTCTTTCCTTGGTGTAGACATGTCCAAGCAGGGCCCAGAGGCAGGTGATTCTGGATCACAAAAGTTTCTTGGGAAGTAAGAAGAACGCTGTCTGCAGTGAAGTGTCACAGCTGTATTTTAAGCATGTTTTCATTGTCAATATAAAAGGTATGGCAATAATACGCTTGGCAGGTTTCTCATCTGCCATAAAAAGTGTAATTTTAAATGCCAGCATTAGCTGGACAGTGAGAGCCAGCCTTAAAATCTTGTGTGATGGACTAATCTGGGAATTAGAACTGGCCAGCATGTTCATGGTGGTGGTGGGAAAGCTCTCTCCAGAAGCTGACTTCCACCTTGTAAAATGCTATAGACTCCATATAGCCATGCAGTCATGTACAAAGCTTATGTTCTGAAGCAGAATGGTTCAAATCCAGGTTACTACATATAACCTAGGATGATGCTTCTAAGCAGGCTAGTGGAAGAGTGCTAACCATCTGTCAGTCTGGATCATTTGGCACTTCCAAAGATTCTCAAACTGTACTGAAAATACCCAGGTGCTTTACCATATGCAGTAAGAACCAAGAATAAAACAAGCTGTGGTGTCTAGCGAGCGGCTGGTATGTCACAGATAGGTAAAGAGAATTGAACTGAAATTGTAACTATTGGCATAGGAAACATAGTAACTGCCTGAGGCCAGATGGTGAACGCAGACTGGCATGGCTTTACTGAGGGGAGTGATTCTGTGCTGGTTTATTCCAGCTGATGTGCTGATCCTGAAGCATTACTGACCAAACAGGGATGGGGTAGCTATGAGTCGTGTAAAAGTAGAAGGAGCAGCAAGACATCTTGTGGTAGCATGAAGATTCATCAGGAGTGACATAATAGCATAGTTTTCTCTATGGACTTTCATGATGCTTCTATAAAAGACTGTTTTTATCAGGATTTTCAGTGCTAACAAGACAGCTGTATTGGGAAATGACATCTGAGCTGCCCATTGGGGCACTGGGTAGCACTTCTGCTTCCTAACGTCTCTTTTTGTAAAGATGCCTGAGCCTTTACAAACTTGATCCTGAGTCCCTGTTTTCACCTGTATTGCTCTAAATCACAGGCAACACGATGGAGATTAATACAGCTACAGTGTTGCAAACTGGTATAAGCTGACATCTGCTTAACAGCCAGCACATGGTAGGCAAAAGCAAGCAAAAAGAATAATTTTTTTATATATTGAATATTGCTTTGGATATTACTAGAAGTGCCGGAGCAACCCTGAGTAGCTGCAAGGCAGGTGGCTGGTGATGAGGAGGGGCACAGGAGCACCAGTGCTCGGCAGGGACTTGGGTGCCCGTCACCTGCTCCCCCGGTGGCTTTGCCCCCTCCTGCCCTCAGTCCCTACGACCTGTGCTGTGATGGCTCTGCACTCGCACGCCCAGGTCCCTCTGCAGAAATCTGCTCAGAGCAATTAAGGTGATGCAACCCAAAGGTCGCTTCCTAACAGCGAAGGAGCCAAGTGGAATGGTGCTGGCGGGCAAGCGGCTGGGTCAGCTCACAGCAGCACAGCAAAGCTGCGTGGCGTCGGCAGCGGCCATCCTATGAGCCCTCGCCCTTAGGCTGTGCTGCTTGCGGCTCAGAGGCCACCTCGCACACCAGGAACATTTCACAGCACAGCCACGGGCCTCCCCCGAGATGTAGTGCCTTCCCAGCTGCTCTGGGAGCTTGCAAAGCCGTTTCAGTCTATTTGGTTCAGTTCTATATATCTTAACCTTATATGTCTATGCGTGGGCAGATCTGGCCTCAATGGTCCCCTCTGGGCCTGCTCATCCCCGCTGCCCACGGGAACCTTATTGCTCCCTTCAGCGCCTTGTTTCTGTACAAACCAGAAGGCTGAAATAATTTATGTCAATAATAATTATGCCAAAAATACACTTGGTGTGACTTATTTTTAGCTGAGATGATTTCGCTTGTGTAACTTGCATTGCAGCCTTGCAAACATGTGGACTACCTTAATCGAAAGGGCGGCAAATTTATCCATAACAGCAGAACTAAACTGTCAGTGATGAGAACCTCTTCAGCGAGGAGACAGGACTTCAGGAAAAATGGAAATATATCCATCATTCTGCATGTTTTTGCAATTGAAGAGGATAATTCTTGCTTCTGTTTTCCCATTGGCGTCACTTCAGCGTCAGATAATTATCCTTGACTGCTGTTCATGATAGGTTGGAAAGAAAATTAAGGCTCTCACAGGCACAATGTCTCTCACTTGTAAAATTTAACTTCTGGCTTTCCAGTCTTTTCATACATCTTATGTGTATAGAGATATATATATATATACTCATGCATATATAGATACAAATATATGTATATATACACATATATATGCACACATACTCACACACATAGAATTATAGCAGTAGCTAAAGATATGTATCACATATATGAAATCCCCTATTCAGTCCCATTGTCTGTGAAATATTGATTTATTTTCCCTTTCAAATATCTTGAAAAGATCTTATTCTTCTTTTGAGCAATATTAGCACTGTGAGTTAATTCCACATCCTTTCTCCTCCAGATATTTTAGGTTATCTACTCAGAATGAGAAATTAAATGTCAGTATAATTAACATTTTAAAAATTCAATCAACTTTACTGCCATTTGAAGAAAATACCAAACAATTTAGACACCAGGGCAAGCCCAGATAACACGAAGAAGCAAAATATTAGATCGCCCCAGTACTCTCCCAGTATATCATCCTTTCCAGCTGCTTCCCTCTGACTTTTTCTCTCATTAGCAAAGTGTTACCCATATTGCTGGTGTTTATGTAGCCCTTACAGAAGCTTTTTGTAGTCTCAGCATCCTTGCTGCACTTATTCTGCTTTGCTTCAGTGAATTGAATTACTACATTGATTATTCAGTATAGGAAAAAAAAAAAAAAGACCCAAACCCACAGGAAGAATGGATATGCAAGTTCTTCGCTTTTTTGGAACAGACTGGTAGATTCTGTCACTAAAAAAAAATTGATGACTTCTAATGACCCCATAATTTGAACAACTTTTTTTTGCCCTGGGTGCCTTTAAATTCTTAGTCTGTGCATTTTTTAACATTCTTTACAGCTTCAGTGGTCTCACCAGCTGGCTTTTCACTTCTAGGTGCTCATCTGACTTCACTGGGGATTGCAGCAATCACACAGACACAGCACTCGCTGGTTAAGCTTACTACAGCCTGTTTGCATATTCTGTCAAAATCAGGAGTAGCATGAAACTTCTGGTCCAGAGGAGGAGAGTTATTCCACTAGACTATGCAGCCCTCTGCCCCAAAAGCTGGAGAAACAGAGGTTATGGCAGAGAGATGAACTGTTCTGATTTTATCTTTTTTTGATCAATATAATGCATAAAAGCCTGATAAATCTAAAACTAGATAAAAATTCCAGATATGTAAAGCTATTTATGTTCTTTCATTTGTTTGTGCTGGGGTATTTATGGGTTTTTTTTAAAGTCTGATGACAATAATAAATTGATACTTTGATAATATTTATATGATAGATATCTAACCTGAGTTGTACATAAGCATTATTTTGAAGCCCACTAGAACAATGAGATATTCTAATGAGAGAAACCCATTATTCAGACTTCTTCCAGTCCAGCTGGAATTGCTGAATCAAGACTAATTTAAACTAACCCACGCATCAACTATTTATTTTTTTAAGAATAAGACTATCAGTAGCCACTGTTAGGTGCAGTTAGACATTTACCAAGTAAAGAAAACTATATGCACAAACTTATATGGCACAATTTGATAATGATGAGTGATTCTATCTCGAACTCACAGCTAGTGTGTGGTAAGCTGTTGTGGTTCAAAGGAAATGTATCCTGCTTATACAAGGTCTGTTATTGAACAGATATAATGAGCCTTGTAGCTAAGGGATAAATTCTAAATAAAACACCAGTACATTTCCGTTATATCAGACTAGCCAGGGTGAACAGCTTCCAAGGGAGACAACAGTATTTGTTTTATTACTAGTCACCTGTAGCACTGATGACAACATTCAGTAGTATTTTAGATAAGTGACCGAATATCTGGTGGCAAGCTGGCAATTAGTGTGCTGCCTTTAGATGTTTGCTGTGAAAGGTGGTTTTGATTTTTCTTCCTTTGAAATGTATTATATCATACAATGTCTTCTGAACAGGACATATGGTATGACTTGAAACCATTGGTGACATACTGACCAAGAAAAGAGGTTATATTTTTAATAAATAGCTATAGTTTCAGTTTATTCTGGGAACACTGAACATTGATGTTAAAGCTGTAATTATTTTACTAATGAGAGAATCCAAAGTCACAAACACAAATGTTTCATCATTTAAAGAGAGCAGCTAATTTCCCTTTAAATTGCTTCTAAATAAAACAGAAAAAACCCTAAACCTACCCACCCACCAGTGTCTGACAAAGACAAGAGGATTATCAAAATAGGGGAAAATGGTAGAATTAAAAGAACAAGATTTCTCACCATGGTTCTTTGGATTGCCTTTCTGGATCTGACAAATGGACTGTTCAGGTCTGCATAAATGGACTGGTAGGTCTGAATACTTCATAATCAAAATATATTCAACAATAATGCTGAATGCTTTGGAGGAGCAGATCTGATACTGACAGCGGGCAGCTAGTCTGTGAAGGAAGGTTCTTCTTCAGGCAGTTAGCACTTGGCTTACGTCCTCTAACATGAAGAAAAGTGTTCTCTATAAATGTGTCCCATCAAATGCAATCACAGATGTTCTCATTATGTGGAACTGACTCTTCTGTGAATTGTTAAATTCTTGTTCTCAGCAATATCCCGTGGCAGTGAATTTCATGTGCTGTGTGCTACATGGTAAGTATTTCCCTTTAGCCTTTCCATTTCATTTAATATCTCCTTGTTCACATCTTCTAAGAAAGGGCAAGTAGAGTCCTTTGAATTACCTCTGGATCATTCACTACAATAGGCAGAGGTGGTACAGCTTCTTATTATTAAGTTTGTTTGGTATTTCCTATTAAGTTACCCTGTTTACAGTTGCTTCTAACTTTGTCAGACATGAAGGCTTCAGGCTGAAAATGTCAGCGCTATATGCCTGCCTTGAGCTGATTTTTTTTTTTAAGGTTTCAGGTAAAGCAGATTAGCCACTTCTGAGAATGAAGAAAACAACTGGGAGGAAAAACAAAGCAGCTGGTTTTCAGTGTTAAGAAAAAACCCATGATCTCATTCTGAGAGATCAAGACCCAGGTCCTCTGGCTCAGGGTCTTGGGACCTGTGGGCTTTCCATCAGAAATGTACCCATTGTCACAGTGGGGAAATCTGTGCAGATCTGGCTACGACCTCACTCTGAGGAATTCCCACTCTCTCCACCTCCAGTAAAGGTCTAGAAGCTTAATGGGTTCCTCTCCTTTGAACATCCACTCTGTGGCAGCTGATTTGTGCAGCCAGGCATCTAGGCCTCTGGGTCTCCTTCCCCGCGGAGCAATGGAAGTGTTTGCCCCCTGCCCTTCAGTTCAGCCTGGACAGAGGCAAGGGTGGGAAATGTCGATGTGGGAACAATGAAGCTGAAATGGGGAGATGAGAGAAAAAAGTCAGGTCAGGGAGAAACTGGAACTAACTGGGTGACAAGACTGGGCATAGGGAGGAATCAGACTGCCCCACAGCACAGGAAAGGGGTGAAGACCACAATTGCATCCACCTTGTGCTTCCAAGTGGCAGACAAGGGACGATGGCCAGGGTGTCCCAGCCTGACCATGGTGACCCACACAGGGCAGGAGTCAGACCAGGAGTGACGCTTGAGTTACTTGCAAGTAATCCAACCCCAGCACCCTACTGTAATGGAAACCATACTGCATGAATGAATGAAATGAAAATAAATGTAAATTAAGAAATTCAGAGCTGCAAAATACTATATTTGAGTTTGTCATTGCAAACTAATTACATCTTTCTTGGTCACTCTGTTATGAAGTCTTCAATTATACGATCAGTTATCTTTTTGGCCAAAGGTCACCTCATCAGTCAAAACACAGAATTAAACTTCTTCAGGGATAAATCTGGGGTATGTGGTAGAAGAGACACCTCTTTGTGACATCATGCCATTTAATAAAGATGGTGTGAGGATTTGCAGGACCCTGTCAGAGGAAAAACGATGGTGTTGAAGTGAAGTGCTGCTGTGGAGGACCAGCAACAGTCTTTGCTTCTGCCTCCGTGCTGCTGTGCAAGACCAGGTGAGGTGTATGGCGAGCCCTTAATACACGGTCAAAAACTGAATGTTCCTCATTTTCTGTACTGCATGATTTGAAACACTGGGACCAGGTCTATCAAAGCACTGAACACTCAGAGCAGCTGCTTGAGCTAGAATCTGTTATATAACACCGAAATAATAAGGTCCAATGTATCTCTAATTTGGGACTCAAAATCAATGCTTTTTTTTTACTCTAATGGCTGTATCTCAGCTCCCTCTTTGCAAAATGGATCCCTACTCATTTGCTGGGTATGTGACAAAAATACAAGTCATAAACAGATCTAGCTAGCATCAATAGGCATCATGTGAAGAAATGAATAATTCTGCCTCCAGTGTGTGGTTTCAGCAGCCTGCAGGAGGTGAAACATGGAGCCAAAACAGTGAGAAAGGAGAGCAAAACATGACAATAAAGAGCTGTTAAATCTGTACAAAAAAAGCTAAGATGCCCAGCAAAAAAACAGTATCACATAATTACCAGTGGCAGGTGTGCCTACGCTGGGATTATTACTGTAAAAGCAGTCAAACGAATGCATCCCTGAGCTCATTTTATGGCAGTTAACTCAGCTACCCAAAGCAGCCCAGACAGAGCCCCAGACACCTCAGGGAGGGCTGCAGAGTCGAGGTGGCCAGCTGTGGAAATTCATGGTGGGTGCTGACAGCTCCTGGCTGCGGCGGCTGGGCGGCAGCAAGGACGAGGGAGAGGCAGGGCAGGCAGGCCCACCGGCAGGCTGAAAACACTCAAGGCGCTGGATTCAGCCTGCGCCTCCTCAATTTTGAGCGTTTGGCACCGCACCCCCAAGGTCATGCTTTTTTAATTTACCTCGCTGTTGGTAGCTTTGTACGGCTCCAGCATGGTGCTCCTCTATTGGCTCTCCAAAATGAAGAGGCTCAGCCTTCGCAGATTGTCCTTACCTGGAAATCTCATCATGACTATTTTAGTGCCCCATTCTTGAATGACCCTGGTCTCTGACCTACCTTTTGAAACCGAATCACCAAAGTGAATATTCCAGAGAAAACAGCACTGCTCATTTATAGCCCCAATTGGCTCACTGCAGCACTGATGCTCGCTGGGCTGCTTTGAGTTCTGGTCCCTCTTCTCCCTCTTCTGAGAAATCCACCTCTACCAAAGCGTTAAGAAACTGTGACCAGATGGACATAAATTTTCACAGTCACTTTTTCCTCCATGAAAGTACCAAGACAAATAGCTGAATACTTATTTGGCTTGGAAAAACTGAAGAGAGGGGGACATCAATTTAAGCATGCTCTTCCAGTTCACCTCTAGATTAGATGTTTGCATTACAAACCTGGAGTCAAAAAATTGCATATTTTTTGAGACCTTTGACTGTACTGTTTTTGTCAGAAAAGGGAGATTGTTCTCAGAAAAAGCAAACCAGAAGGCTATGATTTATAAACATGTTTCAGCACAGTTTCTCAGTTTTAGAAACAGTTAATTTGATAACACAGTATCAAAGTGCATTGGAAGTTCATTTAGTTGAGAGAGGTAATGGAATTTGAATTCTACATTAAGCTGCATCTGATCACGTCTCAGAACACATGTTTAGATGTGAGGGAGACAAAATAACACCAGCTCTGCACCTGTACCAAAGAGCTCCTACCTCCATGAAACTTGGTGAAATCAGTGAAAATAACATGTTCCAAAAAGAGTAATTTCTTAAGGAGCTGGACATGGCTGGCTTTTTTCAGCACAACATGGAAAACACGGTTTGATAGACTAAGGTATGCAGGTGCTGGGAATTCAAAATATACCCAAAGCCATGCCACCAAAATTTGTTTCATACCTAAAATGAGTTGGATGGGGCTCTCCAGCTGAATGGATGAAAAGATTGACTGCCCCTAGGCAGTAGAGAAAAAGGCAACAGGATGAAATTTGTCTGACCTACTTTAGATGTCTGTATCAAGATGAGATGACTCATGCCCTAGAAATGCCTGCTTCTCCCCACTGATTGCGAAGGAAGGCTAGGCACCGAGCTCTGGTCATGGAAGCTAAAGAAGCTGCGCGTATCAAAAGTTAAGTGAGATGAAACTCACCATGGAAGACAGCGCATTTCCTCCCTTTACAGGCACAATGAACAAGAAACACATGTGCTACCCTACATTATACAGGGAGTAAGTATATTCCTTACTGTACCTGACTAGCCCAGACGGCAGAGCTATAAGAAGAAGCAACTCCTTACAGCTTGGTGGGCACATATATTGTTTCTAAGCTGAGCCAGGCTCAGGCAGCACAGGAAAATAGTTGTGAAGGGTCTCTACCTGAGGAGCGTGAGGAAGGAGACTACTCTGCCTACACTGGGTTATAGACTAATTTGGGTTAGAAGGCATCTTTGGACCCACCTGTAGTCCATTTGCATTGCTATATCTGAACATTATGTATCACATGTTATAACTGATCATATAACAAAGTCTGTGTTAGCATTTCACCTTTATGATTTTCAGTCACAAAATACATTGCTTCTTAGCTTGATGAAGAACTCCTATTTGGAGTGGCTTAATGCAGACTAAATAGTTGTAATAATGGGGAGAAAATTGGAAAGTGAATAATAATTGCACTTGTCTGTTCATGATTAAAAATTATGTATTAAAAATGATGCCATGTTTGAAATATCATTTGAAGCAGTATTCATTTCGGTGGTGTGAATGATGTAAGTCCAGATAAACCTATTATAAACTTATTCCTAGGAAATAAAGCCTAGTAAAGAAAAACTATTTCTAGTAAACAAACCTTTCTAGTAAACAAACCTAATTTGAAAAATGTATCTTCTGCACCATTTAAGACAGCATTAGGAGCACAATAGAAACATTGATATGAATAAAAAACTTTCACAGTGTCAATTCAGAGGTGCCAAATGACAATAAACAGAGTTATTGTAAAGAATCTCCTATCCATATATAAAAGTGTTGAAGTGCTGTTATGGCTGAATTAATGTTCTCTTGAAATGGGTGGGCAGTTCATGTCCTGAAAATTAAGAACGTATTTAAGAGTTACAAGTTACTAGCAATGCACTAGTATTCTGTGAAATGCTTCCATTCAGCGCAGAAGACAAGCCTAATGGGACATTGTTAGGGTTAGCATGTTATGAGGAAGTGGGTAAGTTTTTTAACCTGTGAGACACTTAAAATAACAGGACTCTGAGTCCTGAGTATCTTGTCTGGGCTATAGATGGTAAAAGGCAAAAGCAGGACAAGGGTAAGAGAAGGCTGGGAAATCTCTGCATGTCCTTTTAGTGAGTAAGAAGATCCTCGGGATGAAACATCATCTGGTTGTCATCATCATATAGAAATATCATCTTCATATAGAAATACAGACAACAAAGAGATGGGAAGCACTACAATTTTAAAAGAACTTGAGTCAAGGAAGTGGTGGCTTTAGCAACAACCCTTCAGCTAATAAAATATGTAAACTTAGAGACAAACTGAAATGTATTTTGCAAATTAATGCAAGGACCCTGACATAAAAAGGAGCAGAACTTCAATTTCTAATGCAAATGATGAAAAAAGATTTTACAGGATGAAAAGGACTAAAAGGAGACTGGTGCCATGAGACTGAATGCATCCATCAAGTGATAAAATGTCCAGAACAGGAATTTTGGGTTTTCCAAGTGATTTGAATACAGTCTGTGACTACGGTACGGGCAGGTAAGTCCATTGCATAGCCCCCACCAGGCAGCCTTGGCAGGCTGCTGGAACACGTAAGTTACATGGCCATACACAGTACTCCTCAGTGCAGGACCCTATCCTAACGCGGATATAAAAACTGGTCCTTACCCCAAAGACTATGAAAAGAGGATATTGGAAGATAGTTTATGCATATGGGATATTAGGGGCTGATAATAAACTTTGATACATTGTTTGAGAGACAAGTCACAGGAAAGGAAAAAGGAATATAATAAGCAAACAACATCATCATACTTGGAGAGACAGAGGAATGGAGACTGAAGGGCTGAAAAACACTGAAGTGAGAAAGTAAACTACTTTGTTCCTGAATACAATCTGAAGGAAAAATAGCAAACTCACTTCCCAAATTCTCCTGTGCACCCAGTACACATCTGCCATTGGCATCCTCTGTAGGCTGATGAGCTCAATCAAATCAGCTCTTTAGAGTCTTTTGGGCACCCATGAACACTAGCTGAACTTTGATGTTCCTCAGAACAGATGAATGCCAGTGCTGGATCAACCTGACCCTTCCTTCTCCCTGTGGCATGTTTGATGTCTATGTGAAATTAAAGTGAGACATTAAAAGAACTGTCTGTTCTATCCAACACTGCAGCAATATTACTTTTAAATACATGCTCCTGACTTTGTAAAATGTGAGAACATTAACATAAAAAGTTAACCTGCGCTGACTATATAATATTGTCTCACTTTCTTTGTTCATAATTTTTAAAATAAAGCACTGAAGCAAGGCAGGCGCAAAGAAAAACATTCAGACATTAGCCTTGCTACAGGTAAAGCCTAGAATTACATTTACTTTGATATAGGGAATTAGGCTAGGGAATAAATCCAAACTATTACAGATTATGAATTTGGAAATGTGTGTGTATATATATTCGCCCACCCACAAAATCATACATCACTTGGGTATTGGTAAGGCTCAGATGGAAATTTTGGGTCTAAGATTGGCAGACCATGAAAAGCAAACGTATCTTGGGAATTTTTTTCAGTATGACCTGAAGGACTGATGTTACACATGTGGAATGCTGATTAATATGCAGAATAGAAAGAAAAAAAAAATCACAGCAACCAATGTGTATAATTTAACAGCAATATAGTGCACCTATAAGCAAAAGTCCCCTGATGTATTGCGAGAGACGTAACTAAATACATTAAAAGAAATGGCTGAAAGTATGATTGTGTGACAATTCACATGAAAAGTGGTGCTTATGAGCAGAAGAAATATCTTCTCTGTCTCCTGGAGGCAGTCAGCTAGAACTTGCGCAGATCAACCAAAACTGACACTGTTAAAAATATTTGCCTAGATAACAAAAGGCATAACTATAGCATTTAACATTTGTCTTTGCTTTGTAGGTTGACTTTATTACTTACAATAAAATGTCATGTTTTATAAATCTCAGAGTCTGTTTGCAGTTATGCTTTTTATCCTTTATTCTCTCTCCTTTTGAACTGAGCCTTTGAACAAATTGAAGTATGGCTATCAGTCAGAGGGAGGGATGCCTTTTCTATTCTGGTAACCTTAATTAGTGGTTAATCCATTGAACAAACCAGGCAACAAATTCACAGCTGTACATGCCACATACAAACATCAGGCATTAGTAAATTTCCAAATGTTGCCTTAATATTTCGCAATTAAAACTAAATATTTCTCTCAATGGAGGCCATCTATTTTACACTCACAGAAGGGACAGTTGCCAAAGGAATCTGTTTTCAGATTGTGGTCCTCAGGTGAGTGTTTTGCTGTGATTTGTGACAGCAGCTAAGTGGAGGGTGTGAAAGGGACTGAAAAGGGAATAGTACCAGTGCACCGGCAGGGCCGATGGATGCTTTCCATGTAGGAGATTGGCCTCCTTCCCAGGGAGATAAATCACAGTCAGGTGGCAGCTTGAGACTTGTAAGAAATCTTTAATTGCTGCTTTATCAACTGCAATAGGAGAGGTGAATCCAGGTCTTAGCATCTTAATGATGGCAAGTTATCTGTGGGTAGCAAATCATGTCATCCTGCTCTGAAGTCTGCTTCTCTGCATTGGAAAGGTGCTGCAAGAACAGTCCCTCAAATCTAATGGAAAGTTCTGTCAGATTTATATCGAGGTCCCTGAAACGATGCTTTTTCCCAGGCAAGCAAGACAATTGTCAAGGAATAAATCACAAGAGTGTTTTATGCTATCTTGTAATGATAACCTTGATTCAATTCTGAAATACTCAGCCCCAGATTAATAGCACAAAATATAAAAAAAGGTTATGACAGAAGGTTAAATAAACATATTCTCTTTTCCGACTGCAGCCAGAAGGATGTTTCACAGGGGGAATGAAGCAGTGGTGAGCACTGACATCAGTGTTACTGGGCACGTGTCTTTGCTTTTCTCATTCCTGAAGACAGAGCCAGCTGAGACCTGCCAAATCCTCCAGATCTGACTTAATGACCAGCCTTTCACATCAGTGGACTTTCAGGAATACTTGAAATTCTAGTTTGGAATAAACAACTTTGAAATATCAAACGATCAATATGAAGAGTAATTTTCTTCCACTCAGTCACATTTAATTCCAAATAAGAGCACTGCTAACATCAAATACTTTTAAGTAGTGACTTAATTGCCTCCAGGTCAGGAGACTTTTAAAAACAGATTTAGTATTCATTCTTTCCTGCTCTCTAGTATCCTTCAGACACAGCCAATCTTTCAGACCTTTTCCAACAGCTTTGAATCTTGAAATCTTTTTTTGGTACTGAAAGCTGAGATTCTCACACAGGAACTGCTGGCCAAGGGCTGGGCATCTAAGAGGAATGCCTGGTCTCACACAGTCAACTTCTGATAAAATCACAGACTGAAAGTATTTTATGGCCAGATCTTGTACTTCTTTTTCTTTACAGATCTAGATAAACCTGGATCTCTAGATCTCTTGGGTTATGTTTATTCTAGTAAATACATTTACTAGATAAAAACCAAAGAAATATCTAATAAAGTAACTATCAAAATCCCAATAATTTAGAAATTGTAAGAGCCGATTCTGTTGTGTTTTTGCCCTAAGCCACCCAGCACTCTCCAAACAATTTCCAGTCCGGGTTTGGGAGTTAGGACAAGACATTTCCAAAAAGCAGTTTTGATGTGGCCACCTTGCCTGAAAGGGGGAAATTATTTCTGTAGTTTTGTGCCAGTTGACCTAAATGCCAGAAGAAGGTCCCAGGAACATTTCGCTTATGATTACAGAGACAGCCTCAAATTTGAATGGCAGAAGAGCTGTTCCTATACTTCCAACCTTGATGTAATTTAGCTGTCATGTTTCACTGGTTACAAATGGGTTTTACCCTCATGATTTTGTGTTCTTAATGAAAGACTTCTGGGAGGACTGGCCTCCCATATAGAGTCCAAAACAGCAGAATTTACTTCCCCTGCAATATTTCAGTGGGTGACCGAGGCGATGTCCACATTAGCAAGCAGTGCAGAGCAGTCAGATCTTCAGGTCTGTGGAGTGAAAGAGCTGGTGTTAGTGAGAACCCAACATCCACACTACACAAATTTCAGTGGTTTTACTTATGAGTAGCTCTACTCTGTTCCCCAAATAGCCACTAGTGCTTGAAGCATATTAGGTATATTTCCTGGATGAGAACCTTTGATTTAATTTCATTTTCAAATTAAAACACTAATGTAGACAGTAGAGGGTAGGCTTAGACTGGATATAAGGAAGAAATGTTTTACAGTGAGGGCGGTGAAACACTGGACCATATTGCCCAGAGAGGTGACAGATGCCCCATCCCTGGAAACATTCAAGGCCGGGCTGGACAGGGCTCTGAGTAACTGGTCTAGTTGAAGATGTCCCTGCTCATTACAAGAGGGTTGGACTAGTTGACCTTTAAAGGTCCCTTCCAACCCAAACTACTCTACAATTCTATGATTACATACACCCTGAAACAGCCAATTAAATGAAATGCTAGCAACCCTCATAGTTGTTCTTCCAGCCCTCCCCTAGGGGTCCCTGTCCCTGCTGCTCTTTAGAGCTCTGAGGCCGAATGAGTGTCTTGACATCTGAGTAAATACCTTATCTCCTGAAACACATTATCGTCTGTGCTGGTTTTGGCTGTGGTAGAGTTAGTTTTCTTCACAGTGGTTAGTATGAAGCTATGTTTTGGCTTTGCACTGAAAACAGTGTTGACTGATACTGCAGGTCTGTTTTAGTTACTGCTGAGCAGTGCTTATACAGAGTTCAGCACATTCTCTGCCTCTCACACCACCCCACCAAGGAGCAGGCTGGGGGTGCCCAAGAAGTTGGGAGGGGACACGGCTGGGACAGCTGACCCCAATTGACCAAAGGGATATCCCATGCCACATGACGTCATGCTCAGCAATGTAAAGCTGGGGGAAGGAAGGGATTTTCAGAGTGTTGGTGTCTGTCTTCCCAAGTAACCGTTCCGTGTGCTGGAGCCCTGCTTTGCTGGAGATGTCTGAACACCTGCCTGCTGATGGGAAGTAGTGAATGAATTCTTTGTTTCGCTTTGCTTGCATGTGCGGCTTTTGCTTTACCTATTAAACCATTTTTATCTCACTCCACGAGTTTTCTCAGTTCTACCCTTCCAGTTCTGTCCCCTATCGCACCAAGAGGGGAGTGAGCAAGCGGCTGTGTGGTGTCTAGTTGTCAGATAGGGTTAAACCATGACATCATCCTATGCTAATATATATATGTAATTTCAGCCAAATGTTGCAATGAAAAGGCACATAGGAATTTTAGCATCGGGTGCAGACAATAACTGGTCTGAGTCTTCCTAACCCTATCTGGCTATAGTATTTTGGCACGTTCCTCAGCACTATTTCCAGTAGGGCTGAACACGCAGTCAGCATGGGCTGTTCCCATGCTCTCCTCCAATCTTTTCCACATCCTCAGCACTGGCTCTGAACCACTGGCAGGAGCATCAAATGCTGCACAGGTTTGTCATCACCATGTCAGTACAAGAAATGAAGAGAAATACGGTATGAAGTAAATTATAGCAGGTGATACTCTCACGCCATAGCCCAGACTCTACTGCAGCTTCCCAGGGTGAGGTTCGACATTTCTGAAGTAGTCTGAAGGTGACACAGATGCCTTCCTCTCACTGTGAAAACACATCTGTTTCTATTGTGCCTAATTGTTATTTTCCTCCTCTGTGAGAATAAGCTTTAACTAAAACAGAGGTTTAACTGACCATCACTGATGTTACTATTCTTGCAGTTCACCTGGGACTTCTTTAGATAATTTATGAATCTCCCAGATTGTGTCACCACAAAATGCCATTAATAACTGACCGGTCCATGTGTGTGTCCAGGTGCAGACATTGCTCACCACAACTTGTGACAGCTGGCTGCCCATCCCTGCCTTATGGCTTTTTGGATTATCCTCTGCCTTTATTCTTGGCTCCCCTGGGATTAGAACTACTGAACTGAAAGAACAAGCTAGCTCGTGACTTGATGTCCTTAATATTTAGAACTCTTTGTGAACCCAGTTATTTTTGTGTGAGACAAAGTACAGAGAGAGATACAAGTGACCAAGCAGAAATCCAGGAGGAGTGAGAGTGGGCAAAGAACATAGAACAGGAGTAGCTCTTTTTCAAAGAGAAGGAAGGGAGGCCATAAGGAAAGCATCAAGAACACAAAGGGGAAAAAAGCAAACAAGAACAGACAGAATGAACCAGGAACAGGACAGCAGACTCGGGATTATATGAGTGAAACAAGAGGAAAAAAACTGTCAGCGTTTTTTGGGAGTAAATGTTTAATATGATGCCTGTGCTGCTCTGCCCCTGCCCAGGAGGCAGCTTGTTTCAGTGGCCTCTCATGAGAACCTTCATTCACTGTCGCCACCTCCTACATACTTCCAGCACACTCCCTGCAGGCACAGGTGTTCACCATGACCACAGTAATCGCAGCACCACACTATGGAGTAAACTTGGCTCTTAGGGTGCCTTAGAAATAAATTTGATTTTTTATTAAATTCTTCTTTTATATTTTATATTTACTAAAATAAAAGCTGGGGACTTGTGTCCGTTATTATCCGTGCCTAATTTCCAGACTGCATTTATCCAATTATTGCTTTTTTTCCCTTGAAAGATCTTACACAATTTTAACCTGTTTTTAAAACTAGTGTTTATTTTGAGTGTTTACTAAGTGACAGATAGCATGAAATATTGCTTTAGGACAGATTAATACATTGCAGCTTCTTATGAAAACTGGGTGATAAATGACGCCATGTGTAAGTGAAGGATGAGCTGACAAATCTCAGAATGATAGCAGTTCTCTTTAATGTCTTTGCCACAGCCTGCTCGCACATCCTTCTTCTTTGAACATAGCTTGGGATCAGACTATTTATTTTTCTTTTCAAGTTGAAACTGGAGACCCATTGAGATGATACATATTCGGCTTACATGAAAAAGCATTTGTGATTATGAAGCATTCAGCCGGGATCTGTTTCTGCAACACCAAGACTATTTTCTCTTCCAGAAAGACTTATTTGAAAGTTAAATAGCAATAAAGTGAAATTGTGATGCAGTCTGGGAACTGCAATAGAGTTCTTTCTTGTGCCTTTTTAAAAAATATGTATGCAAACTTGTGGAAACCATATCATTTCAAGTAATCTTTCCATCACAACTAGAAGGGAATGACTTGCAGAAGAAATTCAGTAGTTTCAGACAATCAAGGCTCAGCTGGGCTCATTTTAAGCTTAGGAGGGGTATTTGCTAAATGGAAGACAGCGTTGGTATGGCACCTGCAAAACAGGAGAGTGTAATGGCACATTTCTGCCATTTGCATTTCTTGCTCACTCTCCTGCCATGTGGCACCATGGGCACGGACCTCATGAGCAAGGGCAGGTCTGGGAGCACCCAGCCTCATGTCAGGTGTTAGGGATGGCTTCAGGAACCAAAGCCCCCTGTCCCTTCCAGAGGACAGGGCACCATGAAAAGTTTTGAGCCCATGTACTCAAGAGGTCTGGCCCCCAGCGGTTTGGAGACCTCCTGGGTGAAGCCAGCTCCTAGGCATCTCTGCTACAGTGGACAGGCAGGGGCAGCTGGCAGGGAGCAGAGGTTTAACTCCATGACTGATGGAGAGACAGAGGTAAGCCTGCTACTTTGCCGCCCGTACTGCATCTGGCTAGGATGAAGTTAACTTCCCCCGTGGCAGCCCCTACAGTGTTGTGCTTTGTATTTGTAGCTAGGAGGGTGTTCATAATACACCAGTGTTTTGGCTACTGCTGAGCAGTGTTGGCACAGCATCGAGGCCACCTCTCCAGCCCCCCTTGTCCCCAGACGCCAGTAGGCTGGGGACGGGCAAGAGGCTGGGACCCAAACCGATCAAAGGGATTGTCCAGGCCATGTGACATTGTGCTCAGCGATATCAGCTAAGAGGAAGGGGAGGGCATTCGCTGTTAAGGTGTTTGTCTTCTGAAGCAACCACTATGTGCACTGAGGCCCTGCTTCCCAGGAAGCAGCTGGACATCACCTGCTGATGGGAAGTAGAGAATAAAACTTTTTTCTTGCTTTGCTTCTGTGCACAGTTTTTGCTTTTTTTCATTAAACTGCCTTTATCTTGACCCATGAGCTTTTAATTTTCTTTCCCCCTCTGGACTGCTGAGGAAGGAGAGTGAGAAGCAGCTGGGTGGGCACCTGGCAGCCAGTCAAGGTCAACCTGTCAAACTGTCTCTCTTCCTCTTTCTTGTTCCTCTCGTGGAGGACTGATCACTGGCAGAGAAGGTCAAAGCAAACTAAAAATGATAAAATACTCATGTGGGACATGTTTTAGAATTCATTGCTACACGAGGAGTGGCTATCTCTTGCAGTGGTTTTTGTTGCTTCTCTGTCCTTCTGTTTGCACACTTTCCCTGTGGGATGGCTTGCTGTGTCTCCTCAGAGGGGTATTTCTCTGTCTTCACCTGGGTGCTCCCACATTGCCAATTGCAGTGAAGCCAGCTGGGAAGCTGTGCTCTGTCGAGCACACCCTTAGGCAGCTCCCTGCTATGCTTCTGAGATGCTCACAACTGTCATAGGGATGGGAGATGTGGGATATTTAACCCACAGAAACCATGAGTCTGGCATGAGCAGAGGGCTGTGAAGAGGCTGGGAGACCCCCGCTTTTCATCATTACCATCTGTTTTGATTCATTTTAGGAGAACAGCCCCAGTTTCCAGGCCCAATTTAAAAGTCAGGCTCTGCTCGACATATCTCATCCATTACATTCAGGTTTGCTTCATCAAGGAGTTAAGACAAAAACAGAGGAAACACACTGATCAGACCTTTATGCCCTACATGTTCCAGACAGAGCTGTTAAAGCTACTACAGAAAATAAACCAGTGCATATGGAAAGGAAAAATACTCTTCATCTGCTCTTGTAGGAGATGTAAAGGTCTAGGATTTCACCTGTGCTGACCATTGAACTAGCAAATCAATCACCCACTATGCTTTTCATGGTAAGAAAAGTCCCTCAGGGACTTCCTCATATGGAAGAGAAAGTGGATAAAACCAGCAATGGCACTATGTGAAATGTCATCAAAGAATTGTGGAAGGTGATTTTTCTTGATGTGATTTAAGTAAAAGCCAGGGCCATTGCACAGAGCAAAAGGAAATAATCTGAACCAGTTCCAGTCTTCTTGCTACTTTCCTTCTGGGTCACAAACTGCCACCAGCAGCGAAGTCTGTTTTGGATTCTTTGAAGGTTTAACCCGGTGATCTATGAGGGGTATTAATGGGGTGAGAAAACAAATCTCACTCATCTGGTGAAACTGGACAGCTAGAGAAAGTTGTTTCCTTGTGCAAGTCAGAATTTGGGCTGTCAGAAGCTTTTCTGGGTATTATCTCAGGCTCCTCGGAAAGAGGTTTAACCTTATTTTTCCTCATGCTCAGTGAATGGGAAGAGGTGATTTGGTTTTGCAATGGGGTCACAATGTCCCATTCAAATGTGCTAACAACTGTCCGTAAAGTCCAGCATATGAGGACAGATGCAGCAACAGTGTATCTTACTCATCCTTATTCAAGAAATTACTGCTAGGAAGAAAAGAAGAAAAGGCAGGAACGAGGAACAACTGCGGAGGGGTCAGGGAAGGGGGAAAGTACATTGGCAGCCCAAAGCAGGGCTCCCTGGCATGGGGGAGCTCTATTAGAGCAGTACTGCTACCCCAAGAGACCGTCCCAGCATGGGGATGCTCTTGGAAGAAAAAGCAAAAAAGCAGGGTTAAAGGACTGCTATTTTGTGAGTATTTAGTAGCTGCAGCCCCAGTCTGGGCTTTTATTTGAGAGTTCTACTCGTAACAGCAGCATCCAGGAGACCTGCTGTGTGGGAAAGGTCTAATTAACACTGAATCACCCGTTCCCTGCTCACCGCCATCCTGCTGGTGCAGGGAGCGGGCGACAATAAACAGCTCAGTGTAGGTGGCTCACTTTTATTACCTGACTGGAGGCTATTGAAAGGAAGGAAGAAAAAAAAAAAGAGTGCCCCAGCGGAGAACTAAGCCAAAAACTTCGATGGAGTATGGGGTTGGAAAATGGCCGTACTGCCATAGTGAAGAGAACAAATACCAGTTCGTTCTGATACTGGAGAAGTGTGGACAAACTCTCGCTGTTTCCTCTCAGCTGAGTCACTGCTTTCATCGCTGGGTGTTAAATGAATCATTCCTCTCATTTTCCACTTTGTTATAATTTGGGGTTGTGTTTTCAACCCTTTCTTAACCTGAGTAGAGGAATGTTGATGAGCATGAGCTGGTCTGTTTGCAGAAGTGATACGCCCCACTCAGCACTCCCATGGGAACCATGTGAGATGTGTCTGGGGAAACTTGGAGCGTGGAATGGTGAGGGTATAAGCAAAGAGGATCTGGTTAGAAGTACTGCATGGGTACGGGGAAGGTGCCTGCAGGGAGAGAAAGGCCAAGTCTATACTCACCTTGTGGTCTACAGCAGCTGAGCCATTCTAGAGCAGATCTCCCAGTCATGACCACTTATTGTATGTGTTGGTTCAGTCTTCAAAGTGGTTTCCGTCACAGAAACTAGACTGGTGCCTCTGCTCCAGGCAGGCATCAGCCGAGCTCCAGTCCTTAACATGTGAACATGAGAGTCTGACTCAAAGACTCGTCCCAGCTCTGACCCACATGGGGGGCTGGGGATTGTGGTCAGGACCTTTGGGAACAGGCCAAAGTAGATCCATCAGGCTGATGATGGTGTAGATGTCAGGGCCTCAGCATCAATGTCTGAATTCAGGGATTCACTCCTATTGCCCTGACCTACTTGTAGCCTGAGCTACATTACTTGCCTAATGTGAACATAGGCAAAAATGTTAAATTTCAGTGTAAGAGAGAAAAATATATGGTTTGGTTGTAGAAAATGAGTATTATTATCACAAACGAGGGCCCCAAAAGCCTCTTACTATTACCAGGTTTGTCTAATGGTGTTCCGGATCATGAACTATTTCCATCCAAAATGACTATATAATGTTACTGTTTTTCTCCAGCTTTAAGCAAGGATCTCATCAGAATATTTCACCATAAGTTACAGCTACAGAAGCAGAGGTTTCTTCAGTGCGGTGACAGAGCCAAAGGGACCCTCACTCATGGCATAATTGATCCTGGCAAAGAGAAAACAAGATATGTCAAAAAAGCAAAACTAGGAGGTGTACTTCTGACCACCTTTTCAGGTACAGCTGCCATCATGAGTCTTTGCCAGGAGGTTAGAAAGGGTGTTTCAAACTTGGTAGGAACTCCTGGGTGTGTAAAAGTGAGGGGAAGTTCAGTAGCCGAAATTCAGTTGTTTTTGTGATTTGTGGAAAGAAAAATTCTCCCAGAGATGGGAGAAAATTAGAGCTACAGCAGTATCACATCACTGTTTATGAAACCAACACCCTCTCTTACGGGAAAGTAATGGAAACCTGCATGGTTCCTCCATTGGCGAGCCACCCACCGGCCTGCAATGAGAGGACTGCAGACCCACCAGCTGGGCATCTTTAACCATTGCACAGCCCAGCAGAGGTGCGGTTTCTGTTTCACTCCTGTGGTTGCTTTGTGAGGCTGAGAAATGTAAGGAAGGGAAAAAGACAGTGGCCACAAGCAGTAAGTGCCATGTATCTAACCTGACCTATTGAGGTGAGAGCAGCTGTCCCCCAATGCGGCATGCCTGCAGTGAGGTGCTCAGCTTCAAAGTGTGTGCAACGGAGTTCCTTGGTTTGCCTGTCCTACCTCAAATCAGGAGTATTTCTATTGGGACCCATCAGGTAATAACAATTACTTCAGTCGAGATGTGCCTCATTTCCACTGCTTTGAAGAACAGAATTAGGCTAATTAATTAAATGAGTTTGGTCATGATCAAGCCAGAGGACATACAATTCACTGATTAAATTGACTTAAGACACAGCTGCTCAATGTGTTAAAATAGTAGTATGAACCTCAGGGCTGTTTTTAAGAACTGCTGTAATTTCCTTAACTGCACAAGCTTCAGTAAAGTACTCCTTGCGCTCTTTCTGTGAAAGTAGCATTACCTTCAGCTTGCCTGAAAGAAATGATCTCACTTCAGGTGAACTTGAGTGCTGAGTACCCATAGAAATTAGAGCCCTGCAGGACCCATAATTGAGGTACTTTTAAAAGATTTGCATTGGTTACCAGTTTTCTGGTAAAGCAGAGAAGAGAGTAACTCTTCAATACTGAAATTACACTCGTTGTGTTCTGATATTTTCAAAACCTCACTAAGAAAAAATTTTCTAATGAGCCAGATGCCATATATACAAACTTACAGACCATTTGTAAATGGCTTGCTCAAGTCCTAGCTATAAACTATAGTTTTACAAGAGCTGAATGAGGTGTCAGTGTAGCAGCATAACCATTAATTACTTGCAATAATTAAGCTGAACGTTTACTGCTAAATCAATTTCCTAACAAAATAGTGCTGTTTTCTGCATTAAATACTATATTTACATCGGAAAATTATGTGAAAATGTAGGTCATAGATATTTTTTTTGCGTTATGAAATTAAGAGCTTTTAAATGAACTGAAGTTGCAAGTAATTAGACGGCTAGAAGTTTTGTTCTCTATCTCGAAAGAGTATATTATCTGAATTTTATAGTAGTGCTGTGTCAGAAAGACAGCATGTTCAGATTAGCAGCTAAGTGATATGACTTAACATATCTTCAAAAATCAATCCATACAACTCACATCACGCTCCACTCCGCACCTCAGATAGAAGATCTGCCAAAGGTTAGAGAACGACAACAAAGATGATCGAAGTCACAGAACAGCTTTTACATGAGGAGGAATGAAGTTAGGAGTCTTCTATGTCCAAAAGAGGTGACTGAAGTGGGTGTAGCTGTTTTTTATAAAATCATGAGTAACACTAAGATTACGACTGGGCAGTGACAGTATACTGTTCCCTAGTGTAAAAAGAAAGGAGCATCAAATGAACTCTGTGGGATGCTGATTCACAACAAGCTAAAGGACATTATTCTTCACACGTTGCATAATTATACTACCATGCTCAGTGCCTTACAATCATAGAATCATATGTTGGAAAAGACCTCTAAGATCATTGAGTCCAACTATCCATCCAACACCACTGTGCCTACTAAACCATATCCGGAAGTGCCATGTCCACACATTTTTTGGACACCTCCAGGGACGGGGACTCATCCACCTCCCTGGACAGCCTATTCCAATGCCTGACCACTCTTTCAGTAAAGAAATTTTTCCTAATATCCAATCTAAACCTCCCCTGATGCAACTTCAGGCCATTGCCTCTTGTCCTATTGCTAGTTACCTGGGAGAAGAGACCAACACCTGCCTCACTACAAACTCCTTTCAGGGAGTTGTACAGAGAAATAAGTCCCCTCCATCAGCCTCCTCTTCTCCAGACTAAACAACCCCAGCTCCCTTTGCCACTCCTCCTAAGACTTGTGCTCTAGACCCCTCACCAGCCTCATTGCCCTTCTCTGGACATGATCCAGCAACTCAATGTCTTTCTTGTAGTGAGGGGCCCAAAACTGAACACAGCACTCCAGGTGCGGTCTCACCAGTGCCGAGTACAGGGGCACGATCACCCCCTTGCTCCTGCTGGTCACACTATTCCTGATACAAGCCAGGGTGCTGTTGGCCTTCTTGGCCACCTGGGCACACTGCTGGCTCATGTTCAGCCAGCTGTAGATCACCACACCCAGGTCCTTTTCCTCCAGGTACCTTTCCAGTCACTCCTCCCCAAGCCTGCAGCGTTGCATGGGGTTGTTGTGACCAAAGTGCAGGACCCGGCATTTGGCCTTGTTGAACCTCATACAGTTGGCCTTGGCCCATTGATCCAGTCTGTCCAGATCCCTCTGCAATTTTGAAGATGCTAAATGTTTAAGTGGGTTGGAAACACAGTGAGACAAATTAATAGAAGAAAAATCCATTAAGGGCTGTTAAATACAAAGGTACTGCTTATGGTTTCAGAGTGTCTGAATCACAAACTTCTGGAGACTGAAGGACACAGCAGGAGAGTACAGCTACGTGCTCAGCTTGTCCTCACAGTCTCTTCTAGGCATGAACATGTAGCCACTGTCAAAGACAGGATTTGGAGGTAGCTCGACCTTTGGTTAGCACAGCTCTTCTCAGATTTTATGGTCTGTTAGAGTCAGGATCTCTTACTAACACTACCTGCATATAAGTAACTTCTGACACTGTAGGTCTTATGCTTTTGCCACTGAGGAGATCCTGGTCTTTGATCCAGGCTGATACAGCTAGAAAATGCGATGATGGAGTAGAACACTGCACCTCAGAAAATGACCCAGCAATTAAAATTACTCTGAGGACCTCTATGTGTCTTAGGCGTGTTGCTGAGTGTGAGCTATTTCAAGGGGGAGAGGTGAAGCGAGAGGGTGAAGGGAGGAAGTTTGAAGCTGCAATGAGAAAGAAACTTTCTTGTCGCTCCTACTGCATAGCTTAGTGACTCGAACAGCTTCTGAGATTAATCATTTAATGTAGGCTGCAACATTCTATGTTGGAAAATCACTATATTCCTAGTTTAGATTTTTGGGTAATTGAGTACTAGAGTGCTGCATCATGTTGTTTTCTTGGTCTCTTTAAAAAGAGCAAGGTCTTCAGCTGCTGTAATTCCTTGAATCTTTATTAGATCCAGAACTTTAACTCCTAGCTTTCCCTTTCACTTGGCAGTAAAGCCATAATGTATATTTCATGTCTTAATATACGAAGTTCAACAAGTTATCAACATAAAGCCTTGTTCTTGTCCCGTGGCCAGCTGTCCTCTCCCAAGTCTTGAGAGAGGGCTCTTTACAAAACACTCTATAAGTGGGACAGACTTTTTAAATTGCCTGCCCAGCAGTTTATGTCTTTCTCGATCTGTAGATTCAGATTACTTTAGAAAGGAAGCATTAATACTGTGTATTTACTCAGGACGTCACTGGGTGGCACAGCAGATACGCTGTCTGCCCCCAGTGCTCCCCATCACTCTCATGGCTTGCATACTTCATGTCCTCCAAAATCTGTCAGAGTCCACTAATCGTTTCTGGCAAATGCTTGGCTGTGAGCATCCAGCTCTAGCTGTTTCACTGCAAGACATCCCAGTGATGCTGCTCTGCTGAAGAAATTTAGGATCTTATATTCACATCCAGAGTCACACTGCTTATGCATAGCCAAAGATGAAAGCCGGTGCGACTCTTGATGCAGTGCCCTGTGCCTGGTATGAAATGACACTCCCCAGTGGAAAGGCATACACGGAGCCTTAACATCACTTTTGGTACAGCATGCTACAATTTCCCGTGTAGTGTTTATGGGGCTTTCCAGGATATTTCGTCAGAGGGAGTGATCCCTGAAAAGCACATGCTGTGATGTTCTTGTTCAAGAGGTCTGGCAAAGAGATTGTGGTAATAGCTAGAAAGAGATGGTTAGGACCTGCAGGAAGGCATTCTGACACGGTCTGACAGACGGGAGACGGCTTTTGCTGCAGTCTTTTGTGGACAATGAGGAATATCTCACTAGCCCAGATTGCTCACTATTTGCTGTTAATACCTTGACTTCCAAAGGAAATTAAATTTTGCAGCTACACAGTTTGTTGGCCTAGCCATTGTCCTCTCTCCCATTCCCTCTCCAGCACCTACTGAACTTCCTTAACCGGAGCAAAGTTTGTGGTGTGGGAGTTTGAAGGACACAAAGTTCTTCTGGAAAACCTGCAGCCAGGTAGAGGGACTAGCAGATTTGTAACCCCATTGACAGCATGTAGCATGCAGCTTGAACCCATGCTGCTTGGTAGCACCTGGCTGCCAGCACCCACCCACCAACCCACCGGTGAGACCCCAGCCTCTCCAGACCAGTGCCAGTGCTGTTGCCTCCTCCTTGGTGTGGGCATCCTACAGGGAGCAGGGGAGCGAGGAGCCAAGGAAAGCCTGAGAGAGGATGTGATGGAGGATCACAAAAACATCAAAGTGATGAATAAGGTGAATGCAGGAACTGTTGTTCACCACACCCTGCCATCCTAGAAGAAGGCGTCACTTAGGAAATGAGTAGTCCAGCCACAGGGCGACAATAGAAAGTATTTTTTTAATAAATGGATAGTGAAATTTGGAAAGTGCTGCCCTGGGAAGGAGGCAGGCAACTTCAGCAGGCTCCAAAAGCGTTTGGACAAATTTGGACAACAGGCACATAAACAGGCAGTAAAGGCAATAGGCAAGGATGTAGCTTCCAGCATCCCTAATTCATCCCTTGTGCTGGGAGTAGAAGCGAATACGCTGTAGAAGATGAGCTCCGGTGATCTTCAGAAACTCCATTTGCTCTTGAAGGACACAGTATAATCCTCACAGCAAAAGGAAATAGCAGGGAGAAATCAGTAAGAGTTATTCCTTTGCCTCAATCCTGGGCAGACTGCTAAGAAAAGAGGAATAGCAAAGACCATATACATATCCTCACTAATTGCAGAGGTCTGAATGCTAACAAGCAGTTTTCAGCCAGAGAAAAAAGAAAAGTTTAGGTCCAATCTCATTTACTGTGTTCCAGCTTATTACAAATGTCATTTAACAAAGAATGATTTTCACCATGATTTTTATTTCCTCTGAAAAGAAAATTAAGAATCATTAGCAGGGAAAAATGATTCTGTTTTTTGAGAGATCTAGTTCTGTTGTAGAGCTCAGCTGCCAAATTGTTATAAAAGTCCCTGGGAGATTCTTTCTATGCAGTATGGAGAAATAACATGCAACAGTCAAGACTCTTACAGTATAATTTAAAACAAAGCCTTGGAAATGTAGAAGTAAAAATACAGCAAGTTCCTACTTGTGTTACTGGCTGCACACCAGAAGATTTTGACCAGCAAACTGAACAGCTACATGAATGGTTGTGCTCTTCAGATGCTTCCTAATCAAACCTGTTGTCCTCTGATATTATGTAAATATTTTGAATAAAGTATGCAATAGTGTTCAACAGGGTCTACTTAAATGAGGATCTGCAGGTTAATTGCTGGAAATGCCTCGCAGAACTGCCTTGGGTTTTTTTCCTCAGTTCGGTAAACATTACTCTGAAAGCAGAGAACGCACACAAAGGCAAGCCCAGCCAGGGCTCCTCTTGACATAGATAACAACATTACAAATTCACGTAGTTCACAGAACAAGACATTTGTGCACGAATCCACCCTGGGGTTTTATAGCAAATGCTCTGTCTGAATCTAGCCATTTATTTATTATTTGTATCTACCAAACAAAACATTTTGATGTGAGATTTTTTTTTTCAGTTGGAGTCCCATCCTCACTGTCAAGTGCCAGAAAATCCATCATGGTCCCAGGAAAACTGTTCCAGTGCCTGAGCACTTACCATATTTTGTAAAGTTCTGACTTATTTCAGCTTTGGGCTTTCCCTATGTTTTGTTTTTCCGCTAGCTTAAGGAGAAAAATCTACTGTCAGGCACATCTTGCCTCATCTGCCCTCAGATATTAGTTAGTCTTTAAAACTATAAATCTGTACAACCTTCATTATCTATGAGAAGTGACTGCTGAAACTTGTACAGCAACACTTCATATGATGTAGGACATGTAATGAGGACTCACTGACTAAGCAGCAATAAAGGTTTAGGACTCCCAGGTGTGGCCACAGTAGAACAAACTGGATATCAGTGCAGACACCACATGCAGACTTCTCTACCCCAAACGCATGCAGCAAGGGTGTTTGAACCACGGCTCTGCTCCCCTTGCAAATGAGCGGAGAGGGCAAGGCTGAAATGCCTGCCTTGTCTCCAGGTCAGGCGGTGAATGAGACGAGCAATGGTTATGGCAGAGAAGATTCAGGAGATTTTCAAACATCAGAAAAGGCAATGAGAATTTAATTCTCTCCTCTCCTTGTCCCAGGTGAAATAGGGATGTCCTAGTAATACCTGAGTTCTGTCCTAGAGGCCACTGCTTCCAGGATCTACTGCTTTGCCTTCAGGTGACAAGCTCCCCAATTGCCTTACACAGAGCCCTGGCTGCGTATGCCTTCATGAGAAACCTGTCAGTCCTACCGCAGAAACCATTTTCCTTCCCTTTTCCACCATCCCTGGCTCAGGGAGGGAGGTCACAATTATATTAAGAGTTTAAATTACTGAGCAAAGGGATTTTTTCTTTACTTCTTGAATGAAAGTGCCTTAAAAACTTTTTTGGGTGTTAATTATATAACAGTAACAATCTAACCCACTAAATCACCAGGTAAAATGCAGCCAACCAAAAGGACATTTAAGCCAATTAATTTCACAATTCAAGCTATTATTGGGCTGCTGAACGCTAACACTTCACTAGCACTTTTCACTGCAGAGCTGCCATAGTTACATCCTCTATGTCTGTGTCGCTACATGGCTTTGAATGTGCAAATCAGTGGTACTTTTAAAAGTTACAAAATGTGTTACTTTTGCTCATTTTGCTCATAATAAGTGAGCTTTTCTTCAAAATAAAACACTTCTTAAAACAGTTAAGTAAAACTAAATGAGAAAAATCTCATTCAGAATTAATTTCAAGGTAATCATTGTCCACAAGATTCTACAAATACCTTTTGTTAATGTGTGTTCCTGGCCTAATAAATGGTACCCAGATAAATAAGTGGGCAATCTACTTGGAAATCTAAATGCCATCAAGGCAAGAAGAATGGGATTCTTCTTGGCAGAACATAAAAGACAACTCATATATGTCCATGAATATTAAGCCCTTTCCTTTCAAGACTTCATTCAGCTACCAGTTCACCTAAGGAAACAGCTTTGTGTTACCGTATCCATGTGCCTTCTAAATTAAACCAGTTTAGTACCCAAACACTCTGATTTCTGAAAATGCCACTGAGGAATGAAATACACAAATCTACACCTGGGAAGAAGAAAGTAATCAATTCAGAACTAGAAAATGAAGGCATTTCAATCAGCTACTGAATTAACCGTCAAACACCAGCTTGGGTGCTTTTATGTGCCATTTTTTACCTGTTTAATACATAATTAGTAGATCGTATGTCTTGATACAATTAGAAAAAATGATTCATTGCACTGAGGCAGAGGCCCAGTGCTCTGGGTAGGTTATTCCAGAACCTTATACTTTGCCTTGAGATGAAGAATGATGTTTTAGGGGAAGACTGGAATTTACCTTGGAGCTACTCTAACACACAAATCTGCTTGACAGTATTATTAGCCTTGAAAGAAGAAACTCATCATCACCGAGAGGAATAGGATTTAGGCAGAATGTCTGTGTTCTTATGTCTTTAGACGTAACATACTTAATTTTTTGTTAACATTATATTCTGTATTGAGGTATCTAAACATTGTTAATACTAATGTGAAATGGTATTCCTCTAGGAATATTGGCACAAATAAATAAATAAATGGATTGTCATTGCGTGAGCAAGACTACTCCAGAAAGTTTTCCCAAGGCAAGGGTTTCTGATGTGAGATGTCATCTTCGCCTGGTCATGCTCTGCCTCTGGCTTTAAGAAATAGCAGTTCAGATGCTGTCAGCAGTCATAGCTAAAGAAATCCTAACAACACAGACAGAACACAAGAAAGAAAGGTGTCTATGTTGACAGCCACTGCAGAAATGTATACCCTGACACTGGCAGGCTGTATTAGCAACTGCAAGATAGACTGATCAATGATGATGTGCCTACAAAATCCAGATTACACTGCAAGAGTATCATAGTGCTTTCCACAGTTGAAACTGTTGAGTTCAGAGTAACTCTTCTTCCCTGCGGCTCAAGGCCAAAGTTAGAAAAACTTTGCTCAATCAGCATATTGTCTGGATAGTCACCAACCTACAGACTTGTGCCTCTTCACTGAGAAAAGGAACTACTATTATGCCATTTTAGAGGTGGGAAATGGGGCCACTCGAGACAGGATCCAGGGCATGTAACCAGGCATTTAAATATCTGTTTGAATATTGACTCTGAATATTGCATTAGCTGTGCAATCAAAGTGCGGCTCTGCAGCAATGTGGGAGACCCACAGGCACCTGGGGGGGTTAATTCCCCAGGGCAGACACCTCTGGAGGTCCTCTCCTCTCTCCATGTGCTCTGGAGGGAAGCCTAGGTGTGACAGCTAAATTTCAAATGTTTAGGTTTAAAAGAGATGATTCCTCTTCTGAGTGATTACATCCAAGAGCATACAGAAAGCCCAGGACTGAACAGGAGCAAACCTGAAAATTGGATGCTGGTCCAGTGCTTTTGTACACAAACAACAAAGAAAAGCTCAGTCTATTGAGAGACTTTCTTGTCCAAAAAACCCTATGTGAGACAGTTATCTGCTATGTAATCAAGAGCGAAATGCCAGAGACGAACCAAAGGCTTTGAAGGGAAGAACAAAGTGATGTATATCTTGTCTGTGGCTGTCACTTCCCTTGACAGCCATGGCCTGTCTCCTTTGTCTTGTTAGAAATGATGTCAACTCATTTATTTTCATCCTTACCTCTAAGCATCTGAAGCAATGTGAAGCAAGGAAAATAATAAATCCAGATCTGATTAGTGGAAATATCGTTTGATGAGTCCCTTCCTATGTGAAGGAAGACAGAATTCAGCCCATGAATATATATTAATCAGAAAGACAGTGTAAAACAAGACAAAAAGAAGACAGAAAATGCTAAAAGTAAAAATTAAAAAAAATCCCACGAAATAGCAGTAAAATTTTCCAGTTAAACCTCTAAGCTTCCCCTTCTAAACAACTGAAATGAAATTTCATTTTGTTTACTCTTGCGGGATGACAAATCTTTTCTTTCTTCAGAGCTATGAAGTCTCACTTTCTAGCTATGAATCACTCCATTTCATTAACAAGAAGCAGCGGATTGCTGCCATCTTAATTGTAGCCAAATATTATTTTCAGTAACTACAAATAATAGGGTATGTTGACTTGCAGAGAAATGTGACATGCTCAGGATTTCTAAATAATAAATAGAAGAAAGAGAGAAAATATACTGAAGTGACATAACTAAACTCAGTGTTACTATTCTAAACAAAACTCTAAATTGCTTCATTGTAAATAGACAATGAGCGTTTCTGCTGAAAATTGAACCCACTATCTTTTCAGATAAACATAATTCAGTATATAAATCACCAATTAACTTTGTCTGAACAGGCTGTATTGCAGCCCAGGGGCGGCAGAAAGCTTCAGGGGCACTTCTCCAGGTCCCCCACCAGTTGGCCAGGGTCTCCTCAGTGTATCTGCCAGTGCTTTACCCATGTTATGAAGGACTCCTGCAACAACGCTTTTTGTGTTTTTCACTGTCCCGCAGTAAAAAGCCTGTTCTGTTTTGACCTCTTCATCTAGCAATCTTTTCTCTCTGACCCTGACAGGGAAAGTTGCTGGTTTGGGGAAACTAAAGCATTTCTCAAGGATCTGAGACCTGGAGGGCCACAGCTGCCGGGGGCAGGCATGGGAACAAACCCAGGGGGAAGCAGATCAGCAGCACAGAGCACAGGCCAAAAGCCTCTTTAACTGCAGAATAAAAGCTGTCAGGAGAAAACAAAGGCAGAGGCTCCTGCACATTGGCTGGCAGGCAGGATTTGGCAGGTCACTGCATGCCAGTCTTTGTAGCAGGTTGTAGCAGGTTGTTTACCCACTGTAGGCTACAGCCTACAATGACAACCGCGTACTTCGTTTGACTGCGTTGTGCATCGCCAGCAAAGTGCTTGGGATTATAGCTGCTCTTGACATTCGCTTTGGCAAAAGCCCATTTTTTCCCCTCTAAGGAAGTCTGGGCTCGGAGCAGTGTCCCACAAGACATAAGAAAAAATAAAAGCTTTTTGTTAGAGAGCTTTCTTTAACCTTTACTGTACCGGAGACTGAAAGACCGGTGTTTGGGAGCTGTGCACCAAGCCACCCTCACCTTCTACAGGACAAGGTGTGGATGCTGAGTGCCATTTACCAGGTGTGTGCCAGCATCACTGTGCACCGCCATCCCCTTCCCAAGGCAGGGACACTTGCAGCGTCAGCACTTTAGCAGTGGGTGCCCAGTGATCAGTCTCTCTGGGGCCAAGAAATCTTGCTCGCCTTTCTGGTTGTCCTGGGTTTGGCCAGAACAGGGTTAATTTTCACCGGAATCCAGGAAGGGGCACAGCCGGGGGGTGGGGGCTGACCCCACCTGGCCATACAGAGCCGGGTATTCCAT
>Ga0065711_1000363_pt1 | contig 70692 bp, 45 predicted proteins | sample Hoacrofraction12_FD_59098 | JGI IMG/M metagenome (GOLD analysis project Ga0065711, IMG submission 59098) | Hoatzin crop microbial communities from Cojedes, Venezuela - Epithelial fraction 12 v2 (version 2) | ecosystem: Host-associated > Birds > Digestive system > Esophagus > Crop | place... | reverse complement strand
CCTTCTCTGGAGATATTCAAGACCCACCTGGACAAGGTCCTGTGCAGCCTGCTCTGGGTGACCCTGCTTCAGCAGGAGGGTTGGACTAGATGACCCACAGAGGTCCCTTCCAACCCCGAACATTCAGTGATTCTGTGAAAATGGAGTTCTAATTTAGAATTGTGTTGAGGCAGTGTCCTCCTGGAGATGCTTTTTGAAAGGGGCTAACTCTGTATCATGTAGCCAATGCACTGTGTGTGATTTGCTTCCCTTGTTTACACCATTTTCAGTTTGCTTTCACCTCACAGGAGCTCTCTTCCATTTTAACTCACCTTGCTGGATTTACCCAGTTTTCTTATGAATGATCTATAGCAGAAGGGTCCAAATGCAGACCATAGTATGGGAAATGGACTTATAAATTATGAAAGACCAATGTAGCTGAGCAGGATGATTAAGGGGGAGAAAAAGGACAAATAGAAGACATTTGGAAAACAGAACAGAAAGCAAAGAGAAAGGTGAGCAGGGCTGTAAAACCAGCAGAAAGAAGTTTAAAAATAAATAATTAAGAAACCAGAGAAGTTATTGATTAACAAATGAACAAAACACATCATGATTGTGTGCAACTGGAATGAAAAACAAAACCCCAAACTGAGGAACTTAAAAATGGGAGAAAAATTTGCCAGGGGATAAAGAGCAAGATTTGTTGACTGTTCATTGTTGCCTCCATCCTCCACGGGCTTGGCTTCAATTTACCATGGAAGACAAATGAGGGTTTTGGTAGAATGCACAAACTCCTAATTGAGGGCTAATTGGGGAGTCAGTTGATCGCAGAGGACAGACACAACAGAAGCCTACAGCGTGCGAGTGGCAGGGAGCATGACAGAAAGATGACGTGATTTAAAGTGCAGTTCCCAAAAGAGCAGTTCTTCGTCGAGCTGTCGAGGGCGTTTGGTGCTTGTCCAGAGGTGCAGGAATACTCGAGTGGTGGGAAGCTGAGAGCTGAAGCAAGTCCACCCTGCCACCTCCTGCTTCCCTACCACATGGCCTGTTCCTCCGGCGTTGGCAGGACCGAGTGATGGATGGCCTCATGCCTACGCTGTGATCCCGAGTCCCAGGCTCGGCGTGGCACTGCCACCAGCTGTGGTGCAGCTGAGCAGGGGCAGGCACCCTGGGCTTCCACGCCGTTGCAGCGCTGCACGCACAGATGTGCTCGCTGCCACAGCAGAGCGGGCTCCAGCTGTGCTTGTGTTCAGACTGAATCGCTGGGGTTAAAAAAAAAAAAAAAAGCAACCAAAAAAGCTGGTGGTTTGCAGCAAACCACATGAAGGAATGGGAAGCTGGGAGTCCCTTCAGGAGCGTGTCTGAGTGGAGATCAGCAGCGAAACAGCGAGTTGGAAGTGCTTGTCCTTTTGGGGCTGCAGAGAAGGTGCTCAGCAGTCGGCTCAGGTGTTTGTCTGCTCCTGCCGTGACAGATGAAGTGTCCGCAAAAGCAAACAAGCTGCATTTGAAATGGTGGCTGGCCGGTCTGAATGCTGCATGCTCGTATTTGGAAAGAAATCCCAGTGAGTTGCTGTGCTGACAAGCAGCAGATGATGGCTGTGAACACGACACGCAGTTCAGTGCCCAGCTGCCTGTCCTGGTCTCTGCTCGCGGCTTGCCAGAAAGTTCCCTTCCCCCTACCAGAAAGAAGATGTAAGAAATGAGGAACTGCTTTATTAGGATGATATTACTGTGATGGGATTGGGCAACTGGCACTATGAAAGTGCAGTAGCTTCATAAGGGACTCTTTCAGAACTGTAGGTGCAGCCGTATTTCCCTGAGCCTTTTTGAAAGGGGCCATGAAAAAAACAAAACAAGATCACTGTGCTTTTGGTGGATGTCCTAAAGGGAGTGACAGAAAACACAGGGCGAGGCAGTTTTCGTGGCAGGCAGCGTGTTCATGCTTCAGCTACTCACAGCATCTGTTTGAGCTTTGCCTGCCACGACGGGTAAGGCAGAATCAGGAGATGTCATGTAATTAGATTTCTGTAAAGCACATGATATCAAAGATTAATGAGCAAGGCAAAAATTCCCAGCAAATAAGGTGTTGTCAGACATCCCAAACTGTCACAGCTGGAGGATTCTTCTGAAGGCCTGCAAATGCAAAACTGATGTTTGTGTCAACGTGAGTTTTCCCTGTCCTAGAGATGGAGATTGAAGCCAGGCTGTGTGATGCTGCCATGGCAGTGGGTGTTCAGACCTCTAGTCCCAGCGAACATGGAAGCTCAGGTAGAGCCCAAAAGCAAGAAGTAAAATACCGGATTGAAAAGTGGGACAGTTTGCATAAAAATTGGGGTATTGCACGTGGCTCAGGAGAAGGGAGTAGAGCAGAGGGAGCTTGTATGACATGTAATGCTGTAAGCGATTTGCACCTACACAGCATGAAGACCTTTCCTCTTTCTGTTTTGACGTACTCTACATATATTTATGCATCACTGGGGCTGTCACAGCTGGGGACATTGGTTCTGGAGTCAGTGAGCAACTAGGACTTTGCTGCCTAGAAGCAGTTGGGGTCTCTAGCCTGCGTTAACTGCGGGCAAAAATGGAGAACACCCAAAAAAACCCCAGGCTGCAGCATCAAGCAGGACTGTGCACATGCTTTTCCCTCAGCAGTTTTGCTGCCCAGCCCTTGGCTGCCTCCTGCATCTCCCAGCGCCGCAGGGACAGTCTGGGGCAGAGGCAGGAGCACAAGCCAGGCTGCCTGCCCTCCCGGTTTGATGCTTAAACCAGAAGCACAGGTTTCGCTTCTATTGACAGCTTGGGCACTTTTTATTCCTTCACTGGAAGACAGTCTGCAGTGTTAGGGGAAAATCACTGAAATATCAATGCGTTTTTAGCTGGATTTAGAAAAAAGAGGGTTTTTGAGGGATTTTGGGGTGAACTGTTACAGATCTGACGTCTTTTTGATTTATTCTGGATGAGCAGCACAAGAAAAAAACCTCGTGTCTCTGGTTAATTTTCACAAATGTGAATTTTTCCTCGGGGAATCAAGGAGAAGGTTTCAACACAGGCTATTGTTAGCCCCTGCAAATGCCAAATGTCTGCGCTGGGGAGGTGGAGAACAAAGTTGGCACCAACAATTAGGGGCTGGTGCACTGATTTGGCAAAAGCTGCTGAAAATGAACTTCTGATGGAGGGGTCTGGGGGTGATTTAGTAAAACCATGCAGTTTGAGATGACTTTTGGGATGTTATTGTGCAAAGTGCAGAGGGGTGATCAGAAGGAAGGTAACGTGGAAAATATGAAGGAGTGGTTTGGGGTCTTATTTAGTTCTTCGAGTTTTTCTCTTGAGCTTTTCCAGCGTATTGTTGGCAGTACAATGATACAATAAAGTTACTGATGTTAACTAAGGAAAGCTGAGATGCCGAAACAGGACAGATCTCTCATTTACTATAATTGCAATTTCGTTTCGCTTCCTCTGCAGAAAGATACAGGTATTAATTTGGTGTGGATGTCACTGTTATTTAGGAGCAAATCCAACATGGATATAACACAGCATGGGCCAGCAAACCCAGCAATTCAGCATCCAAGAGACTGCGAGGCAGAGCAGCGCCGCAGCAGGGGTCCGTGCGATGTGTGGGCAGGCCGTGTGTGGAGGCAGCCCTGCCTGTCCCAGGAGAGCCTCCCGGGAAAGGACACTGGGGATACAAATTGGAAATCTTGAAGCCACAGTTGTAAATGTTTTGAGCTGTGCTGCTGGTCTTGGGATGGTTCCCATGCCAGCTGGAGCCGGTGTGGCTCGCTCTGTGCTGGGAAGCACGTCGGGTCGAAGCTACTGAAGGTGAAGGGCTCTGGAGCAGAGGCTTCTTCCCTCTGAGGGTGATGGAGCACTGCCCAGGGAGGTTGTGGAGTCTCCTTCTCTGGAGATATTCAAGACCCGCCTGGACAAGGTCCTGTGCAGCCTACTGTAGGTGACCCTGCTGCGGCAGGAGGGTTGGACTAGATGACCCACAGAGATATTTTATGCTCCAAGTGAAATTTAAAGGAGTTGGTCTGTACCTGCTGGCAGGGAGATGACTCCCAGGGCACCTCCTGATACCTTTTCTCAGGAGTTGGCAGGACTGTAAGGGTTATAGTGTGGCAGTGATGAAGTGAGGAGCAGGGAGGGAGGACAGGCAGTTTTCACTGCAGGATGGTAGGATCACATTTTGCCTCTGGCTGATTTACTCACAGCAGGGATAAAGATACCGCACTAGGAGTTAGTTTGACTTTGACCCATAAGGGAAAGAAATGAAAGTGCAAAAGCTCTAGCCACCTTGACAGCCGACCCCCCACCAAAAGAACAGCGCCCGCCGCCAGCAGAGCTGCCCAGCCACAGCGCAGGGCTCGGGCTCTCCCCGCCTGCCCAGCACCACTCTTCTGCAGTAGCAGGGCTGATCGCTGTGGCCTTGCTGCTGATTACTGTAGTTTTTTGTGAGCAGCAGAGGGAGGACATGACCTGACCCCCTGCCAGCCTAGTCTTACTTTTTGAGAGAGCTTTTCAGATTTATGGTCAACCCTTACAGTAACTGTGATTCGCCTTATAGATCATGAATGTATGATTGCCCCACGATCCCATAACAAATCCCCTGAGACTGCTGTGGTAGCTAGGTAATTACTTCTGGGCACTAGCAAGGATTAACACTGAAGTTTTCCCAGTGGAGCAAACCATGAGTAGGGCTGGAGCTGGCTGCTTGGCAGGTTTTGAGCCCTGATAAAGAGCCGTCTCCATCGCTGCAAGGCCAGACCTGTTCCCTGGCCGTGGTAAATCTGGGAGTGACAGCTGGGCTCTGCGTGAAGAGTGAATTTTCATGCTGAATCATGGATCCTGACCAGACTAATTTTAAGAACTTGCAGCCCCAGAAGCAGAAGCTGCTGGGAGCCTTGAGGCTGGCAGTGAGAACATGGTGGTTGTGCTTCTTAGCTCCTTATTAACCGCTGCCCTCCCTCCGGGGCGTTGTGGCTCCATGAGGATGTAGGATCACTGCGTGGGGCCTTCTGTCTGTCCAGGAGCTCTGCCGGCGCAGCGTGGTGGTCTGCAGGTGTGGGTCTCATGACAAACGTGTCCTTGAAGAACAGACATTTTTCTTTCTGTGGAGACATGGTAAGAAGCTGCCCAGGCAAATGTGCCTTGCGAGGACTGTCCTTTGGCTGGAGGTCTCTTCTAGGAGGCACAGAGACAAGCATCTCAGCACGCAAGGCACAGCCTGAAGCACAGGGCAGCAAGGAACGCTGTGGTGGGGGCTGGCCGGGCATCGCTGCCGGCAGCCGGAGGCTGTGCGGGTCGGCTCGTTTCTGTCACCGCAGTGGGGAGCTGCGGGGGACTCTGCTCAGGCTGCACATTGCCCAGGACCTGCTGAAACAGCAGCCCGAGGCAGCGGTCTTAAGACAAGAGCACAGATGTTCCTGTAATGAGCCCAGTGATCTGGTGACTCATTCATCCCTTCCCAAGCAGCCGGTTTTGATGTGAAAACTTCAATAAATGAAGATGGAGAATCTACTTTTGTAACATTTCCAAGAGTTGTTTCTTATTTCTGCTTTGAAGGTGATAGCTTTATCTTCCTCCCTTTGCTTCCTATTATGTTTCTGTGAACTAAGCACTGGGAGCCTTTGATCAACCCACAGCGCTCTTGCTGCCTTTCTTCACGTCTCTGAGCAAGTCTTTTCCTGACATTCTCTGAAATCAAGAGTTTCTCAGTGGGGCTTCCACGGGTCTTGTAATGCAAATTATAGTAGTGTTATTAATGCTGATCATTATTATTCTATAGGGTGAAATGTCAAGATTCCATATTTTCATGTTAATTTTTGGTAGGTAGGTTCCGCATTAACTGTATCCCATCCTGTCAGAGGACGTGCTTTTCTTATCACAGGGATTATTAGAAATCGTTAGTAATAAAGTTGGCTACCTATTGTGCCTGATATATTAGTCTTTGACATACAGTAATGCAAAGTGACATGGCAAATGGGAATGAAGGATGAAAAGCTGTTAAAATTTGTGAACGTAGCTATAAATTGATTAATTTCCTATATCTAAAATGTGTTCCTGAGTTGTAACGATAAAGAGGACCCACATTGCTGCTGTTGGATTGTATGTGCGCATCTAGGAAGGGAGCTAATGTGTTGAAGCAGGAGGGTTTGGTTTGTTACTACCTGTCGGGATAGAAAAAGTCTGTATTGGCAACTGCACCTGCCTTGAAATAGGATTCTGTGGGCAGTAAGATGAGATTTTGAAGTATGGTCTCTATCTTTAATTGTTCTGAAATGGAGGGTATCCTTGGTAGCACAAGACCCCTGAACGGTGTATTTTTGTTACAAGTACTTTTAAGCACCAAGTATTTTACTGTAAAAGGCTCCATTCTTCTAGTCAAGACTTTGGTATGACTTGCTCTCCTTTTGGCCTTGTATTTATTATGCAATATTACTTTGTGGAAAGTATTGCTTTTACTTTGCAAAGTAAAAATCTTTTGGGTCAGAATTCTCTCTTGTTTAGGTCATTTTTAATTGACATTAAGTGAAATGAATGCTGTTATGTAACACACAGGACATAACAAATGCTGCTACTTCAAATTTATACCAGCTTAGCTGAGACCTGAGCCTGAACCTCTCTTGGTTGATAACTCATTTGTCTGTTTGATTTCAGCGGCTAACCTCACTAATTTGGATAGTCTCGACAGCGCGGTGAGCTTTGTTGAGGACCGGGTGCGTAGAGCGAGGCAGCGCTATCGAAGGCATGCGACTGAGGACGATTACAACATTGAAGTCCTTCTGGGGGTTGACGACTCAGTTGTGCAATTCCATGGGAAAGAACACGTTCAGAAGTACCTGCTGACTCTGATGAACATTGTGAGTACAACCCCGCTAACTGCGCTGTGGGAAGGCACTGGAAGGATGGTGAATGTAGGTTGGTTTAGCCTTTTGAATAAGACATAACAGATTTTTCTCATGGCAGGAGATAAAATAATTCTAGGAGGAAAATCCAGGTCACTTTCATAAAAGCCAAAAGGGGAGAAGGAAAAGAAGAAAAAAGGGCCAAGGAAGAAGCTGACTGTGGGACTTTTCAAATGTTCGAAGTCCTGCTTATGTGCTCTGGTGGACGGGGCCACAGGGTCAGGGGCTCAGGTTCTCGGAAGTCATTACGTTTTAGATGTATATTCCCTTAACCTAAGCTCCCTGCTGAAACACATGGTTTGGAGAACTGTCTTCAAAGAAGGTTCTGTTAGAAACTTCGATTGGTTTATGCATTTTTAAAAGTACTCAGTTAAATTCTTTGATTCCTTGACAACCACTTTAGGTCCCAGACCACCTACCTTGTTCACCCTGCAGTAAAATGTTATGCAATGTATCACTGAACTTTCTTAAATTGATTTAGTATTTACTCCATGACTGACCTCTTTAGATTTCTTTAGTTAAATATTTAATCTTCAGAACCATTGTCTGTGTAATAGACTACATAGTGTAGTAGTGATGAAAGGAGACATCAGAGAATGTTATATTTGTAAGAACCATTTTTTCTTTCTAAATATCAGCACAGCAGACACAGTATCCCTCTAGTACCCCGGTCAGTAAGAAAGGGTTCTGTTTTGTGGGAAAAGAATGAAGTTTTGAAAAAGCATCTCTATTATACATCAAAATCCATTTTATTCTTCTGGCCAAAAAATGGAAGCGAGTTGTAGCACCTTTCATAGACAAGTCTTTCGGGGGTGACTTTCTCTCTGCTCGTTCCCATCTGGAATGGGAGTCTTTTCTTAATAAAACATGCTTCTGTAAAAAACTTTAGGTTCAATGAATGTACGTTCTTAGTGAAATACTGTTGAGTAAGAAAGTGTAGGTCTGCTATGTTTTTGACAAATAGGGTGAGACTGCTGAGGTTTACAGTCATGTCAGGAAGATGAGCATCTGTTGGTGACTTCTTGACATTACAAACCATAGAGGCAGATATATGGACAGAAATCCAGGTTATTAGGTACAATTCTCTGGGATGTATTTTTTCCAAGATATATTTTTGTAATTATGAAGCTTGGTTTTTTATTTCTTTATTACATTTTTTTAACAATGTGTAGAATTCACTGTTTTTCATTTTAAATGAGAGGTGGAATACAATTTAAGAAAATCCCTTGTGTGACACAAATTCAGTTGCACTGACTTTTTATAACAGTATTGTAAATAGTTAAAAATCTGCACTAGCATGAGAGTTATAGGGTACTTAGTATCTGCTCTGATGGCTGTAAATACATATATTCTAACAGAAATGACATAGTGAATTTCATTTATTTGTGTGGTTTGTTTCCTCTGAGGCTTAAAACAAAGTCTACAGTGAAACAGATGGTTTTTATGCATCTCTAAATTAACAAGCCAAACAGGCCAAACCAGGAATGTGGCAAACAGGCTGAAATAGATTAAACAGGACTCTACTTATCATGTCACTTAAATCTATTTTTAAGAATTAAAATAGACAGTAATGGTAAAGAAGCCGTAAATGTTCCAGCTCTGGAATATACTTTTCCTAATTTTAGCAAACCATCCAACACACAAATTGTAAGAAATAACAACTCTTAAGCATGCTGTCTCTGCGAGTGGTTTAGAAAGTGCAGGCTGTGTAACCATACCCAGAGGGCTGTAGCAGCTCTTGGCATGGGCAGTAGTAGTTCTGTTGGGAGATCTGAGGTGGAAACATGTCTTTTGGGGACTGGGATGTGTCCCTTGCCTTCTGTCCAGATGCGAGGAGCTGTTTGAAATCCACAAGGCATCTCGAGGAGGCTCTGGATAGTCTTTGGCAGTCATCACTGTTGTCCTGTTCCTTCCTTCTTCAAATCTCAGCTGTTTTCTAGAGTATGTATTTTAGCAGAGGGATGGGTGATGGTAACCAGTTTTCTGTCCAGGTGTCCAAACGTTGCTCCAGTATAGAGAGGCAAGAGGGGTTTGTTACTGCAGATGCCAGGTGATGCTGGGGACCCATACCATGTCGAGAGACATCACAACACAGAACAACTACTTCCCCTCAGCAGTGTAACTCCAGCTGGGAGCTCCTCCAGCTCTTGCCCTTGTTTCTAGATGGATGCAAGGCGAATTTCTGTGTAGACTGTTGCTTTGATCTCCTTTGCTGAAATTCACACAGTGACTCCCCCGTTGTCCTCTCTTCTACCTCCTTGAGTAGGTTTTTTGGTTTTTTTTTTAAGTTTGGGCCCAATATAAAAAGCTTTGGGGTCCCTAGCTGTGAGGAGTCATGTGTAGACAGTGTGTTTCTAATGAGATCCATAGGTCCAAGGGGAGCTGAAAAAGAAGAGACAGCTACAAAAAATTCCAGCGGTCTTTTTAAATCTAGTGGAAGATCCTACCATAACCATCAGATTGTGTGTACCTTGCTGGTTTTATGGATGCAGTCAATGAGCTTCTTACTAACGAGGCAGTAAGGATAAAATCAATTACCTTCGTACAGTAACAAGGTACTAAGCATAAAATCAAACAATGCATAGCAAGTAAATAAAATAATAGTGGAAGTATTTACTGGAGACAAGAGGGTTATCAAATAGTTGAATTTTTGTGGTTCCAAAAATTAAATAAATCCCAGGTGAATCCTCCCTTATGCCCAGGCTCCTGGAGGCGAGACATCACTTTCCCAGAAGCAGCTCGTAGCGCGGCTGTTTCTCCCCACTTTGCTTGACTTCACTGTGTGTGATGGTGTGAGCAGTTGCCCTTAATCAACTTTTCCCAGGGATCTTGGGTGGAACCCTACCACCAACCCAATCAAAACAATATATTTTTTCAAGCCCAGTGCAATGACTTACTCAGTAAATCTGTTTTGTGCTGGCTAAGTGATGTGTTACAGTCCACACCTAAAAGCCATAAAGTGAGAAAGAACAGGGGCCGGGTGTCCTGGCTATCTTGAATAGCTGTACTAGTATTTATCCCAAAGTTTGGAAATGAAGTCACTCCCAAATGAATGGTGATAGACGCCAGAGGATTTTTAACGCTTTGGGCTGCAGCCACATATCGCCTGACTGTACGCCAGCCGTTTCACTGCAGTGAGCTCGGCCTCTTGCCACCCCCTTTCCATCCTCCTGTCATTTCCTCAGACAAAAACTCTGCTTTCTCTTGACATCCTCTCTTTTCTCTGCTCGGCACCGTCGGGCCATTCAGCCTGTCTTTGGAAAATATGCCATTGTTTTCACTTTAGAGACCCTCAGCTGCCTCTTGCTTGCACCATTTTCTTTTGTACGTCATGCTGTGTTTTTTCCTGGGAAGGATATTAGCTTGCACAGTCCTCTGCATTTCCAAGCGTGAGCCCACACATTGCACAAATTAACTTTGTATTTATAGCATGCAGGAGCATTGCAACAGAGGAGAGAGATTTGGGCGGTATCTTGCAGCTCTGTAGTTTACTCAAGAACGTGGAAGGTAATTTAATTTCAGCAAAGGCGGCTAACAACCCAGAGATTTTATCTGCTCATACAAGTGTTTGGGAAACACTAGAAAAGCGCTAGGCTAGAAATGGTGTTGGGGAATTATTTTGTTCCTTGGGAAACAAAAGGATTTCACTGCAGGATGCTTTGGGAGGAGGACCAGGGTGCTGGATGGATGTTATTGAGCTAAAGTGGGTATTGGTGGTAGCCAGTTCCAGGGCTGAAATTCTCCAATCGTTTCATAATCCTCTTACAAATAGTTTTCAGGATTAAGCAGGACATGCACTGCTTGCTGTGGAAGAGCGGCAGACCTGAGACTCACCCATACCTTTGCCTGGCTGGGTCTCCAGTATTGATTAGGGTGACTGAGCCTCTACAGTCCCATCTTTAGGGTCACATCCAGGATGGATAGCTTCAAAACAGACTTCCTAAAGAGGCAGAGGTCGAATGTGTAATCTTCAATATTTCAGCCATTTCAGATGTCAAAGTCTCATGAAGTAAACTCAATTACAAATGTTTTTGAATACATTGGCTCCATCTGTCTCGACTTCATCTTTAACTTTCATGACCCTCTTCGAATTGTGGTTTGTTTCTTTTTTCCAGTGATGCCCCTGGTTTTGCTTTTTCTTGTATCCTTTGTGTTTCTTCCTTCATAATATTCCTCAATCCCTTGACTACCTTATTTTCTGATGCTGCCATTTGTCATCCTTATATATTTTTTGGAAGAATTTGTCTACAAAGTATGTACTTTTTTATTTTTGGACAACTTTCAGAGGCAGAAGTCTTTAATTTCCTTTCCATTCCTTTACTGTAAAAGATTGATAGTGCAGTATTTGGGGGTTAGCCTCTGTTACGCCCGTGTAAGGTGCATATGGCCAAAATTTTTGCGATGCTAAAACCCATCTCCTCAAAGTAAATAGCTGCCGAACTGCCATTGTTTCAGAGGATGATACATCCTAAATAGTATTTATGCCTCACCCTGGGCTAGATTTATCTGAGCATTTAGTCATTTACCTGCCTTTGAAATCAGTGAGAATCAGTTTTAAAAATTAGCCCATGGGATTATGTCTCTCCCAGACTTTAAGTGGAACTTCAGCTCCAGAACAAATAGATTAAACAACTTTTCATTTGAATAAAGGAAATCAATGGGAGTGATGCAGCTGGGGGTTTTGGAAAGTCCCCAGAGTCTTTCACCTGCATCTTTCAGCACTACACATGTCTTTGAAATTGTGGCCCTGAGGCACTTTTGAATATGTTATCTGTCCTGTTTAATAGGATGTACATGATACTACTATTATAGATGAGATTTCTGCCTGCGTATCTCTGGCTGATGAGGGCTGAAGATTTGCAGGTACAGAACAGCAAGTCCCTAATGAGAGGAAAGGGCAAAAATGCCATCGGTTTCTAACTGGCAGTTAGATGAAAACTGAAAACATGTCTAATTCAAGCTGTTAAAAAGAAAGTGATGATTGAATACTTTGAAATAATGGTGCACCCTGTATTCAGAATTGTACTTTTTAAACTAAAATCTTTTTTTTTAGACAGGAAGGATATTTCCGTAATGTAGAATTGACTGGATTTTTAAAAATTAAATAATTCATAAGCACTACTACTCATTATTTCAAATCAATTTATTTCAGTATGTACACTTCAGATCTGAGCTAACTCTAAGAAGTTCCACAAATAACAAGTGCAAGTCCAGCTCTATTCATCTGAGGGACTTCAGCTGTCAGCAGCTGAATTACAGCTTGTTTGAAAATTTAAATATATGTATGTGAGTTAACTCCACGTTTAGACTGTTCATTATAAACTAGTAGCTGTGACTAGTGAGCAGAACAGTTGCTGAAGAGGCCTCATGAAATTATTTTTGTTCGTTATCTTGATTGTCACACTCCAGTGGAAGTTGTACTTTTGATTGGGCATTCAGGAGGTCCCGCAGGACATACCCTCTCCGAACTCTTACGAGTTTTACTCATTTTCACAGGGATATTATTTCCAGTGTTAATTAGGTGAGCATTGCTCATTATTATTAGCTGGAATGTGCCTTGCTGCTCTGTTGGACGTAGCGCAGAGCATCACACAGTACCATCCTTGAGGCAGAGGGTAGTTACTCTTAAAACAAGTTTTTCCTTTCCTTTGCTCCACATACGAACATGAACTTTAGCCATAAAGGTTGCAGTCAGGGACATTTGAGTTGTGACAGTGTGGTTTGTGTGATGGATAATTAGTATCAGCTTTCAAATTTTGAATGCTGTTCTTAACCAAACCACTTTGATTTGAAGAGCTCACCGTATTTACTGCATTGACACCACACCCCTATCCCTTGTAGTAATATAATAAATGAATCAGCTTAATTATTTTATGAAACTATAGTGGATTTGATTAAACTGATCTGGAGACAGTAATTCAAACAAATAGTGAGTCTTTTGGTGCAAAGGTAATTTACAGTGTTCAGAGAAACTTCTCAGAGCATTGGTTTTGGGGCTAGAATGAGGAGTTCCAAGAGCCTGAGGGCGAAACTAAGAAAAATAAATTAGTCATGAAGTCAGAAAACAAAGTCTATGACCTTTCTAAAACCAATGTTACAGTTGAAGACGAGATAGAGACCCGTAACACGAAGCTACCTAGTGCCTTGCCAACACATCTGCTCTGGGGAATGTTTTTCATTTTGATCAGAAGCAGCTAACTTGGATTTGGTAACATCTACTGACTCTCACACCAAGGAAGGTAAATCAGGACTCGGACTTGTATTTGCATACAAAATGCCAGATTCTTATCTCCATTTCACAATGTACATTGCCAAGCTCTTCTAAAACTGCCTGTTGCCTGTGGTTTTGAGCAGAATGAGAGATGTTTTCCAAATCTGAGATCACAGTTTGACCTTTAAGTTTCATGTGTGTTGTGTGCTTTCATTATTCGTTTTTCCTTGTGATGCTCAGAAAAGATTTTAGAAAAAAAGAGTTCCTCTCTGAGGAAATGAGGAAATGCCTTGTAAGGACTAGAAAGGGAGACTGGGAGCCCTNGATTTTGCCTGATGACTTACTATGTGACCATAGTTTATCCACCAGGGGAACTGATGTTGTGTTATTCCTGTGGGATTAAGATGAATCTTTGGGAATGTTAGTAATGTTAGTCTGAGATCTTCAGAAGCATAAAGGAGGTGATGAAAATCAAAGAGGATAGTGGTGTTTGAAGTGGAAACACAGAAAAATAAAGTGAGAGGGGAATGCTTTTTAGAGGGTCAGATTACAAAATTTTGTGCTCGGTATCCACCATGACATTTCTGGTTCCTATTCTGTAATTCAAAACAGCCATTCCTTACAGAAATAGACAATCACTGGATACCCACCAGGCACCAAGGCTTTGCTGCAGATAATTATGATCTGAAGAATGAGCTGCGTCTTGGGCTGGGCTCAAACAATGGCTTGCCAGGAGCTCTGCCATCCCATGGGGAAGGCACTGATGGTCTCCAGCTCCTCCGCTATCGCTTTGGCAGAGATCCACACATGGTCCCTGCTCTGCCTGAGAGCACGTAGCCATCGGTAGTTTCTGCAACTGTAGTTACATACGCATGTTGGGTGATCAAAGAGCAGTCTAATTGGATTGGATGGATCAGCAGTTTGTCATGGTTGAAAAGCCAGATGCATCAACTGCAGCTTGTATTGTGCTCTCTCCAAGTGGTTAGATGTGCCCTCTGATGGCCGCTGTTGCTGGGTCCGACCCGAGTGAGGTTGATGGTAGCCAGAGGTTGAAACTATTGGATGTCGGTCATGGGCATGTGCTCAGGGAGCTTGCGGAAGCGGTGCTCACCCAACTGTATGGTGCAGTGCACAGAGCCACAACGGGTGTGCCTCGGGACGAACTCAGCCGTGGTGATTCATGGTTCAGCGGGATGGAGCCGTGGTGTGATGAAGTGGGCTGTCTTTTGCATAGCAGATACTAACAGACTTTGCAAGGCTGGGAACTCCTTCAAACTGCATGAATGAGTTTGCCGATGACTTGTCAAGATATGCAGATTATTCTTTCTCCTATTGCTCATTGGTTTAATTAGGGATTCAGGGAACCACCTGGCTTTCCCTATAGATCTTGCCAGCTATATCAGCAGGCAAGGTGGTCTGCACCAAGCCCAGCAAAACTGCAGGTTCTTTGTTACTAGTTACATTGCAGCAGTTTTCAAAATTCCCCTGTAGGATCGGGCCCCGCTTTGCTCAATAATAAAAACTTTGCAGTGTTTCTTTTACAAAGCATCTCACGGATGCTTAGCTTGTCTTTAGTTGGAGTTTTCTGATGTATTCCATGTGCTTAATGTGCTGGCTTCAAACCTGCTTAGAGCAGAAGAATTGGAAAATAAGCAGAGGGGGACAGAAGAAAAAATGAATAAAGTCCTTGTTTTTCTTACGTAGCACCAATCTGTGCCAGCCTGATTTCTAAACAGAAACTTTAAATAGAAATGCATGCTTTGCTTTGATTGAAATATCCCAGAAAAATAAACCAAAGTTAGCCCAAAATAGTTCGTGAACTACAATAGCTTGATGAAAGTGTCTTTGCTGTGTTTTGCCATGCTTTGAATTTGTCGAGATTTATGCAGCCTTCTTCATCACCCTCTATAAATGCTGAATCACTGTAGGACATCTAACGAGATTTAATGCTTTTACTGCCTTCACTTCAGGAGCTGTGATTTTGGGATGGTCTTTGTGTCATCTCTTTTCCTGCACAGCAATATAATTTTAGACTTACTGAACTAGGAACAAACAGTAGATCCACTCTGCTTTTTTCTTGTGTTGGTGTGAAGCAGGATGTCCTACTGAAGTACATGGAGACGCAGCGCTGTAAAAGTACTGTGTAACTGTTTACACGCCCATGTGTGTGTATTACACAAACATCTGAACATATATATTAATTTTCTGATTATCTGTGCTTTGAAAAAAACATTTCAGCATCTAATTCAGCAGTTGTATTCGAGGAGAGCCTGGAGCTTTCCGATTCCAGAGTTGGTTGGTCATTTTGTGCCCTATACAATGGACTGTGTTAGCTTAACTCTGCTTTCCTGCTGAAATGCCAGGTGGAAATTTGGCCAATCTGAGCTAGGGACTGTGGAGGCCCTTTGGCTGTGTGCACTTTTCATGAACGTTTGAGAGCACAACATCCAGTCGCTTGGATCTCATATCTTCAAAAACTGCCTGAAACAAACAGGTGCAATTTAGGCCGTGCTGAAAAAAAGAAAAGCATCTATTTCAGCGTGTTATCTGTGTGCAGTGAGACACTACTAATAAAGCCACAGTTTAGCTTAGAGACAGGCACAGAGGGTTCAGTTCAGCTGCTGTGCGAAGGAGGGTTGGACTCATCCTTATTAATGAAACCAAGACCCAGAGCTGTGAATTGAGCCACTGTCTTGCAGAAAATCCAGTATCCCAAGAGAACCAAGCAGCTTTTTACAGTGCTTGTGCTCTTCTGTTCATTCAGTTTGTTTGTTAGATGTCGTTTGCATGAACAGTCAAACAGTGTTTCAGTTCTGTTCCATCAATGTTTTCAAGCCAAGTTTCATTTTGGCACACAACAGCGATACGGTTGTTCTGTTACTCAACTATTGTTAGAAGAGGCTTAGGTTAAATTCTGAAAGTTATTGAGAGAGCGGTGTGCAGCAATTTGGATTATGCTTTATGAACTAATTAAATACTTATTTACATGCTATGTTTACTGTCCTCTATACACAGGAGCTTTTGTTCAGTACTCATTTCATCTATATGTAATTTACAGCTTATTTCAGCCTCATATCCTTGATGCGTGTGATCTCTTCACACTGCACAAAGAGTGAGGCAAATTCATACCCTAGCCTCCCTTGACAACACACAAAGGTCTTTTTCCCGGGTGAAGGAATGTTTGTAAAGCAAAATGCATGTTTATGTCTTACCTCTTCATAATCTGTGTTCACTAATGGTCCTCAAAGTAAAAGATATTTTAAATACAGGAATATAAAGTTAGTCTTCTAAAGTCTTACTTAGACTTGTAAATAACTGATCTGATTACCAGAGGTCTTGTTTACAAAGCAGATCTGAGCAGATCAGCTACTTCTACACTGCAATGAACACAGCGGCCCCTGAAGCCAGTCATAGCCACAGGCTCCTCACCCACCATCGTCCAGCCAAGGATTTGCTCATCGACTGGTGCCGAGCATGAGTTCCGGGCATCCCACAGCATGTTCCCCAGGTGCCTGGGCAGGTGCCCTGCCGGGTGTGAGTCCGCTCCCAGAGCCGCGGCTCAGCCCCGCTGTCTCCTAACCCTCAGCGCTGGACGCTCAGGACTTTTGAAAACTTGGGCTTTTTCCAGGCATAAAATTAGGCTCTTATGTTGAAAAACAGTGATAAAATTAATTAAAATTCACTTTAAAATGTCAATGGGAATTGCTTAGCAAAACCTACACTGATGTATTCAGTTTTAATGATTTTTACAGATATAAAAGATAGGCCGTTAAAACTAGGGCTGATTGAAGAACTAGGACACTATTTACTATGTTTCTCATGAAAGGTTTTCTGAAAGGTACTTATTAGCTTGTAGTAATAAATCTATTTTGTTGGAATAAAATAAATTTAGGTTTAGCCAGCAAAGCAGTCCAGATTGGTGCAACCTTTACCAAGGAAAGGAGGCTTTAGGAAAGACACTAGCCTTGCAGGGAATCTCATCTGCCTCTTCTAATTTGTAAAGCTAAACCCCTGCCATTTGGCTGAGTCTCACGCAGTCTTCGTCACTGAATACCTAAATCAGCCTCTTTAACAATGAATATTTGCCTAGCTTGCTTGTAGCAGTGTTTCCTAAGTAATCTTTATACATTCACATTTCCTTCTCTACTCTAAATATTTACAGTTGTCTTTTCAGTGTTCTAGGGTGATTTCCCTGTGTGCATGTTGTTGTGTAGCTCTAGTACAAAAAAAAAAGACAGTTTTTAATTTGCTGGCATTTTGTAGCTTTTGTTCTGCTTGCAGAGTTTAACATTGATTAGTTTTGACACAATAAAGCCAGCCCATGTGGCCGACCATGCTTTTTGAGGGAGGTATAGCCTCTTGTCAGAGCACGATGTGATGGGTCCCAGATGGAAGAGTTAGACAATGTAGCTGAGCCCATCTAGGAAATGGCTATCGGGTGCAAGGTCCTGTCCTCTGCTCCCTCGTCCCCTTCCCCACGCGTGGTCTTACCCAGCAGAGAGCTGGTCAGGGTGTTGCTCGGGTTGCTGTGCTCCGGGCTCGGGCGGGCACACACAGCTGGGAGGGAGTAGGCAGAGCTGGGAACCTTCCTTCTTAGCAGCAGTAGCTGTAGGATCAGCTCAGCTGCGTCGTGTAGGTGTGCCATGATACGTAGAAGTCCCCTGAGGCTGGCACTGAAATACCTGTTAATATGAAGTCTCTGATGCTGTGTTGATTTTAAATGATTTCCTGAATTATAGCTTGTTGGGAGGCTACAACAGAGTTTAGAATTTCCCTCTCACATTGGTGGAATTTTCCCCAGTTTATAAGTGATCACGAAACAACCTTTGGCTGAATGACAGTGTGTAAAAGGTACTGCTGCATCACTGCTTTCGTAGTTACTTGTTGCTAGCACCGTGGTTAAAGTGCTGAACTCTTTTGCAGGTCAATGAAATTTATCATGATGAGTCCCTGGGTGCTCACATTAATGTTGTCTTGGTGAGGATAATCCTGCTGAGCTACGGCAAGGTAAGTAAAGGCTAATTTAAATGGAGGATATCAGTATCGCTGAATTTCATTCGCTTGTGAACAGTATAGTTACTGGCGACATGTATTGGTTTTTTATTTGAATTCATGCATTGTTCTTATCTGTCTATGAAGATAAAGAACTTTTATGTTTATATGTATCTGTTTATCATTGGAACTTCACATTTTAAATAATTTCAATTTTATCTGGGTTTCCCTGTGTCATTTGAAGTTGCTGCTTAGCTCTGGCAGTTGGTCTTTTCAGATTTGCTTGGAATAATCTGTGAAACGTAGTGAACATTTTGGTTGACCATTCTTTGGTCATGAAGAAAACATGAGGCATTATAGTAGAACAGTACAGAAGTAACAATAAACACAAGATCAGTTCTGCAAGATGCTGAGGGCTACAGCCTCCTTCCAGGAACTCATTTGAACTTGGGCTTGATGTTAGTGGGACTACACATGTGCTTAAAGTTAAGTGCGAGTTCTGGGGGATGGGGGCCAGAAGGCAAGAACTCGGCAGATCAAATCTGTAATTCAGAATACCAAATGTTCTCTTGCTGTTTCTATGGAAGGGGTTACGCTACAGGCAAAACTCAGGTAGAAAGGACTGAAATGCGAGATGATTTTTGAAAGTATTGAACTATTCAGTACTTGTGCACAATTTTTTCCAAATCAACATCAAATTCCATGGAAACAGGGACAAGGCGTTTCAAGTATGTTGATAAATGCTGAACATTAAGGACATGTGATTTTAGTGCTCTGTAGTGCCCAGCTGCCCAAAGCAGAGTGTTACAGTCTGGAGCTGCTGGCACTTGCATGTTTGTAGAATAATCCTAAGTTCAGGAAGACCCTGGGTATGTTCATGCAAGTTGCTGAAATGCCGTCAGTGAAGAGCCAGCACAGACAGTGTCAGTGGTGAAGCTCCGCTAGCATTCACCCATTTACCCTGCTCGACACCAGCTAAGAATTCTCCTACCTGGTGCAAACAAAGGAGCTCTGAGTTTTAGTCTGGACTCTGCTGGAGACCGATTACCTGGATTTGGGATAAATTGTTCTGTCCGAGCTTCCCCATATGAGAATTAAACACACCGATCCATCTCTGCTCTTCCTGCAATGATGTAGGTGATGATGTAGTTACGTGCTTTGGATAAATTTATTCAGAAGTATCCTAAAATAAATGGTAAAAATGGTCACATTTGCCATTTTGTTATCAAAACTTCATGGTGTGTGTAGTTCACATTAAATTACAAAATAAATGAAATATCCTCATGATTGCTGTAATGGCAGCAATCTTAGGGATTGCAGATTGACTAATAATTCTCACAAAAGTCTGATATTGCAGTAGTGGTAGAAGCCAGCAGAACTAGCACATGGGCTAGTCACTTCTTTGCTGCCTTATTTCATAAATATTTCATAATAGTTATGTGTGTCCATCCTGAGCTCTATAGATCTGCAACAGTCTGAACTGTGATAACTTCTGCCATTTTTCTGATGGGCAGACAGTAGCTACAGTAGACCTCATTTCACCTTCAGAATCTTTATTTTCTTGTGAAGAATAAAGCATTGTCTATTGATAATTTGAAAGTTATCAATTTTATATTAATCTTCTTTAGAGAGGAGAGTGAAGCACAGAAACCTTCACTTCTTGGTGGGTCTTTGGCCACATCACAAAAATGCCCATTGCAGGGAGCACAATGTAATCTGCTCGGGGACAGTCTGCTTCTGGATTCTAGAGCAATAATCTGCAGTTCCTGAGTTATCCTGCTGGTTTCAGCAGGGCATAAGATGGAATAATTCTAGTATCACAAGCTTGCCCTAAATAACCATGAAGATAATTTTTCTTGCGTTTCTGTATCTGATTCTTTTTTACACGAAAGGCAATTTATGGTCTTCTGAAGAAAGTACAATGAATGTAAAAGGTATCATTTTGGAGCTCCTCCATCTGATGCTGTGGGGGCCTGCATGCCCTTGCCGTATAAGAACACATTTTTTTAAATGTTGATGTTCTTAAAGCTCCTGATCAGAGGACTATTATTGGGGAGTAGAAGGTGAGAAGGTTTGTTTTTGGAAGATTGGGATAATTTAGCAGTGGAAAAGCAGAAGGAAAAGGTGTATAGCTCTTTCTGAACCTGTTCTGAGGAACTAGAACAAAGCCTTCAATATTTCACTATCCCACACACCAGCACTAACAGTTTTTAGGAATATGTATTCAAAGTATGTACCAAAAGCAAGGGCGCATGTACAAGTTCAGGCAGTGCATGAATGGAGCAGCCTGGTTGGCTTCACAATATGAAAAGATTATCCCAGTCTTGTTGGAGTAGACATTTCTTTTGAAAGCATGTGGCTGATATCTTCAGATTCATTTGCTTCATTGTAGACAATTTATATGTATTATCAAGGGTGCCATTTAAATAATCATAATAATTACATTATGCTTCTGTAATTGATGAAGTATGTACCATCACTGTCAGGTCTGTGAAAGCACCCTGAGCTACTGCCAATTCTCCACCCCTGAACAGCCTTCTACTATATTGTGGGATTTTTTTTTTAAAGAGGATTATATTGTTTTATACAACATGTCATCTGTTGATAAGAATAATATGGACAATGCTTTAGTTGCATAGCAACCAGCTTTTCAGTGGTTCTTGCTTGAAGGTACTCCACTCCTCGAAATGTACTTATTTTTTAATATTTTCAAACACAGGCAACTGTACATTCAAAAGTTTCAATAATTTCAGTAATGGCATTAATTGCCCTGGTAAGACAAAAAAATGGAAAACGTTCCTTGGTGACCACATTGTGAAGTGACTTCAGGGGCGCATTCAACAGACCTGACAGGGTTTTACTGAATTAACACTTTGTATAAGTAATCACCTCTGGACTTAGACCTGCCAAGGAGCAGCAGCTTGGACGCCAGCGGGGTGGCGTGTCTGGGGGGGGGGCAGGTGTGGATGTGCTGTGTCTGGGGTAGGCGCGCTGAAGCTGCCAGCCCTTTCCTGACTCCCTGCTTTTCTCTTAGTACTTCAAACGAATGACCAACACTATCTGACGTACCAGAAGGGCTCATGTCAAGGCTTCGACCATGCCTGGCTGCTGCCCACTCATTTACCGATTCCATCAGTAGGACAGAAGAATGTGTCCTGCAAAGGCGGTTCCATATCCATGGTGGCTTCGGAAGCTACCATGCATTTCTCTGTCTTTTCTTTACATTGACTGCTGAAGTCACAGATTTTTTTGATGTGGTGGGACACTGCAAATAAGCAAACAGGGTACGTGCAGTGCATTTTTCTTCAAATGGGAGAAAGATGAGCTGGCTTGCTTCTGCTTTTTTGACTTTGGTTTTAGGAAGATTGGTTTCAAATTTTGGAAACTGCGGATACATTTGAGATGAACAGAATTCAACGTCTGGTCAAATTATTCCACTTAGACCTATTTTGGTTGTAACAGCTCTGTAATCCAGCTAGCTCTAGAATACTCAGGAGAATAAGCAAAGCAACCACTATCACCAAGTGCAGAGAGGGTGGCAAGAGATGAGCTGAGAATGGATTTAAAAACCCTGACTGGTTGTTATAAAATTTGTTTGGAAACATTTAAATCCTGAGCACTGCATAAAATCCTCTCATCGCCTCTTTGAGGTGGATGAATAAAGATTATTATTCCCATTCCACAGCTAAAAAAACAAGGACGTTAAGTGTTATTTTCCAAGGCCACACGGAAGGCCACTGGCAGGCTGGGGATAAGACCTCATAAATTCCTGGCTCCAGCCCCACGCTCTGTCCGTTGACAATGGTGACTTTGTGTGCAGACGAGCTGTCCTTGCACAGCAGCAGAGAAAAGCACACACGTTAGCTGGGACGGGTGTAATTAAGATAGTTATTAATGAAAAAAAGTCAAAAAGACATTTGTAGGAACTGCAGAGGTTTCAATAAATGCAGCCACCTGAGGATTTAGAAGGTAATTTCTTGGGAAATGTCAACGTGGCAGTGCAGGGCACCCCTGAACTCTCCTTTGGAGCAACATGCACAGTTCAAGTCACCCATATTCAGACTGGAAGGGGGTGGGATAGCCTGAAGGGTGCTGTATCTGCTCTGTACGCATCTGGAAGGGCTACCGGTAGGGAAAGAAACCCCACGTTAGCTATAATGCAATGTTGGCCCCAGAACAAGTAGTTGTACTCTGGCCAGGTGTTAACTTGGTCAAATTGAAAGAGCCTGACCACCAAGGCAGAGTGCCTTTCAAAATAATTAGGGGAGGGAAGAAAATCCAAATAGCTTTAAGATGGCAATTCAGGAAGAAAGTAGCATGGGGTGGATGTCTACAATCTCATAGGACAGCACTGTTCAGTTGTAAAGGATTTTTCATCTGTGTATGTCTGGGATGCTAGTAGAGTTCCTGCTGCCTTCATTTGGGACAAGATTTTACCTTCGATCTTTTCATAAAATGGTGTTCTCTTTATTTCTGCCATCTGACCTTTTCATGTCTAAGCTTGATGCAAGCAGGGAAGATGTTCTCAGTTCAGCCAGGATGGAAAGCAGTAGTTAGGTCTGAGCCAGGTTCTTCTCTCTGTTTCCCAGAGGGTGGCACAGGTGACGCAGCTGAGAAGGAAGGACAAGCCAGGTTTATCCCTTAAATTTGGAGTTCGTCCTTACCATTTTGCTGTTGACCCTGGTTGGACAGAAAAGGAAGAGCGCTCCCGTCATCTCTCCTTGTCTCTGGAAGAGGCGAAGACTCTGGCTGAGAGCACTTGTGCCTGGCAAGGCAAGGGGGTTGTTAGCTCTATGTTAGGGTCACAGAATAGCTGTGCTTCAGACGGACCTCTGGGCATCATCTAGCCTAACCCTCCTGCTCAGAGCAGTGTCACCTAGAGCAGGTTGCTCAGAACCTTGTCCAGCTGGGTTATGAATATCTCCAAAGACGGAGACTCCACAACCTCTCTGGGCAACCTTTCCCAATGTTTGGCCACTCTTTTGGTAAAACTACAGTAACAATCTTACAGTTTTTTCCATGAATTTAAGTGGAATTTCTCATATTTCAGTTTGTACCCATTGCCTCTTGTCCTTTCTCTGGATACCACCGAGGAGAATCTGGCTCAATTATCTTTACTCCCCTCTCAATAGGTGTTCATGTACACTGATGAAATCCCCCCAAGCCTCCTCTTCTCCATCATCTCCTTGTACTAGAAGGTCACTAATGTGAGTTGAGTATCTTAGTTTTCCACTGACGTTGGTAGATGCAGAAGACCTGAAAGTATCAGCAGGAATCAAGCCCTGATCTTCCAGTGTGCTATACAAACATATCTGAAGATTTGTCTCTAAAGAGTTCTTGACCTCAGCCTTTGGCCATCTCCAGTAACCAGTTCTGCACCGGCCGAGTTGCAAGAACCTATGTATTATGTAGCATTTTGGGTGCATATTTTTGCACTGTTTTCATATGTTTAGAGTGGAGATAAAGATGAGAGGAGACAATGTCCCTCTTTTTTTTTTCTGGGTAAATTGTTCAATTGCTTTATTTATATCTTAGACTTATAGCTTAAAATTTCTCAGTCTGTTTTGTTGGGACCTTGAAAAGCGTAGAGCTGGCTGATAGCATAAACAGTACTTTATACTACTGATCTGCTTACATTTATACAGAATTAGACTGAAAAATGTTTACAAACTGCTGCCATAAGAAAGCTTTACAAATCTTTTGAATGCAAAATGACAGTTTGTTGAATGAGCTATTTTTATTAGTTCGGTTACCATAGACACTCAATAATTGTATTTATTTATTTTTTGCTTGTCTTGTTCAGGATGAGAGAACAATGTTGAAGATCTAATCCAATTTACAATGAACAAAAGAAGTGTCAAGTAGAGGCATTGTAAACAGTGTGTTTTGCAGAGAATTTACACATTCAATAAGGGGAAGTCATATGTTAAATTGTTTCCCGAATGTGTGCGCTGCTGTGGTCCAACTTTTGGTGCCATAGTTTGAAGCCTATGAAGTTAAGCATATTCCTGCTCCTTCTGGAGCTACTGAAGAGCAGCAAAGCCTTCTCCGTTGGTACTCTTGGAGCACCACCTAATGGATGAGTTAGGAAAGGTCCTTTTCTGGCAAGCTTCTGAATTTCTCATGGTCTTATCATCAGGTACCTGCTCATCCCCATCATTCAAAAGTTGTGCCTGGTTATGCCAAAGGGCAGATAAATGAAACAGTTGGTTAAGGAAAGCTGCCATTCTATGTGTGATACCAGTGTGCCTTTCACATGTACTGGCAATGTGAACGTTCTTGAAAAGTTTGGATAGAATATAGACTAAATTTGCAGTTTTCTTCTAAGATAACCTTATATTTGAAATTGTTAAAGAGAAAACTTTGACGTATTTCTTACTTTCTAAACAACCTCCACAAGTATTTGAAGTATCTTCCAGTCAGCTTCGTAAATGACTTGTTCTTCCAGTATCTTTGTAACAGAGAACTGAACATCACACTGATAACTTCCCAGAAGACAAGACAGGTATCAAAGAAGGCTCAAAGGCCCCCAAATTTAGGTAGAAACTACTTTAAAACATTTCTTATAACCCTGCTTTGCCTCTTTATGTTTAGGGTGGGGATAAAGGTGAGAGGAGATAATGGTAGTTGCAACTCAGTTGTCTTCTATTTTGTTTAGTTTTTTCTGCTCCTTCTATCTAAGAAGGAGGAGAGTAGAGAAAAAATGAAGGCAGAATCAAAAAAGAAGGAAAATGAAAGGCGTTAGTAGACGTTGAGTTTCCCAGAGCAAGGATCTCGGCTGGTTCTCTAGGGCAGACTGTGCTCGTAACCCTCTGTGGTGTCTCCTCGCATGGGGAATGTTCTCCCAGCTGAGGCCTTTCCACTTCTTGGCTGACATCTCCATCTGTTTCCATCAGCAGTTCTCTGAAATGCCCACAGATTTTTTGCTTTTCTTGCTGTGAGAAGGAAAGTTTCTCTTTCCATTGGCAGTTTTCCTGCTGATCAGCTGAGTAATGCTCTCCACAGGCCTGCTGTCCTGTTTGGAAAGAGGTCCTTCCCAGCCAGGTCTGAGCTCCCAGCCAGCTGCAGGACCTGCATGTTCCTGGCAGTGTGGGCACTTTGCTGGCCAACAGTAACACCTACACCTCTTCTCCATATGCAGCCTGCTAGCCCCCAAACTTTCTCTCTTTGCAGTCTGACAAAGGGGGATTTTACCTTTGCTTGCAGTCCCTATTACTGTACATAGTTAATCTCTTTTCCTCTTTCTCCTTTCGCTTTGTCCATTTAATAAGGGCTGGGCTTTTCTGAGTCTGATGAAAGCTCCCCGTTGATTTCCAGCAGAAAATATTATGGAGTGTTATCTGTTATCTCTACAAGAGTAAATTTTTGGACAACATCCTTCCATAACGTATTACATCTGCCCTGCCTAGTAACAAGCTATGCCTGGTCCCATGATCTTCTAAGCTCCTTTCTTGCAGGGAAGCAACATTTATCTGTAAAGGTGAGGCAGCTAGAAAAGTGAGTAAAAATGCAATATAAAGACATGTCTGGCTCAGGAAATCTCAGATCCAAAGACCACTGGAGCCTTGGTGGTTATTTGGAGGGAAATACTATGCTATACTTGTCCTCCTCTGATTCCCTTTCCTGGGCATCCCATCGCCTTCTCTCAGGAGAGGACCATGGCTTACATGGCTCTTTGGTCTGAACCAGTGCCAATGTGTAGCACTGTGAGGTTGACTCACACACCAGATCAGATGTTCCCTGGCCATGCAGTATTCGCTGTTAATATTGTAGGAGCCGTTCTGATTTGGAAGTCCTTGACAAATTGCAGAAAGTGGTAACTTGGGTGAAAATTTGCTAGGAAACAAGGAATCTCTTTTCAGACTGCTACGGTACAGTGAAGAAAGACAAAAGATTAATGGCCAGATGATTTGAGAGCTCAGTGGACTTTAAGTACTCAGCAGGTAGACTGAGTTTTTCCTCTTACTCTTTGGAAGTCCTCCTCACTGACACAGGACCTCGACTTCCTATTTGTATCTGTAGCACATGGACACTTAAAATAATTGACTTCCTACTGGAGGCTCAATTTTACATGTGCCACGTTTCTCATGTTAAAATGGTGTCATTGGCAAAGAAGTCGAGCCATCAGCCGAAACATGTTTTATAGACTTGTGTCTTCTGAGTTTCCCCTCTTATGCCAAAGGGTTTTTCTTCATTTTCCCCATTGTGTTGGATATAAAAAACCCTGCAATGCTCCACATTTGCCAGTTGGTTCTCTTCTCGACGTTCGTCAGACAAGTGCTGCAAGCTGCTGTGTTGGTTCATGCGGAGACTAGTCTCTTGCTTTTGTGCTGGGGTCCGCTGCAAAGGTTTCCGTTCAGGGGAGGTGACATAGGACAGGGGAGAGCTCTAAACCAGTGATTATTTAGATTTTTTTTTTTCATATTCCGTGCTTGTTTGCTGATCATGCAGAGATTTCTTTGCAAATATTCAGATATCCTTAAACAAAGCACACGTTGATAGTGTGTATTTTTTGTTTGTTTTCTGATCGATGCATCTTATAAGATGTGATGATTTTCGTTTGATGGAATGTATGGGAGCAGGTCATTATGAGTCGTCAAACTACTAGCAAACAATACCCTACTTGAGATTTTTGAACTTCATTTTGCAGCATTCTTTGCTGTTTGAATCTTGCAGTATGATTTCTCACTGATCTCCTTGAAAGGATTAGATTTCTTTTATGAAGCTTTGGAGAAATGAGAACAAGGTGGAGATGATGTAGATAGGGGTTTTGTTTGTTTGCTTGTTTGTTTTTTGTTTTACCACTGATGGATGTTATTAAAGACCTCAACAATGGTCAAACCTTCTTTAAATTAATAGGATTTTTGCTTGAAGAGCCAGGATTTTACCCTGTAGTAGTCACTCAAAGTTTGTTTAAATCTGCTGTCATAAATATATGAAAATGCAACAGAGGCATCCCAACTGTCCCACCATTTTAATATGGTTGCTAGTTCAATTTCCAAGGGAATTATGGCTGGAAGCAGTACAATCCAGCATGGGATTATATTACGATTTATTCATTCCACAGTTGTATCAGAATCCAAACTGTGCCTCTATTTGGTTTATTAATTTGTTTTTCTGAACATTTGCAGAATTTTAATATCCCAGTTTTGCCAAAATCAGACCTCAATTTGGCAGACTTTTATCGATTCCAGTTGTTCTTCCACAACCCTTTGAGGATTTTCTTTTTCATGTAGTCAATACTCTGTGTACTCCGTGATGCACTCAATTAGAGGACACGTCAAATACATCTGTATTTAAACACGAACTAAGTTACTTCTCTCTTATTTTTGGCCCAGGCTAGGTTTTGCTCTACATTAAGTATTTTGGAATGACAAATTCTCACAGTACAGTATAGCATCTAAATTGTAGTGGTTTGTGTTATGATTACAGTGTTGTCTTGGTAATATAATTTTTGCAAATGAAAAGCCAGGGTTCACATATGTAGTTCTTACAAATCCTGGAAGGCCTGGGATGGGTCAATTAGTCATACATTTTATAGCATCCCACATACAATAAGCTTTCTTAACTCTTAGTAATGCACAGTATTAAGTAGAATTTGCTGGGAATTCTTAAGAAAGTACCATTTAAAAAAAAAAAAGGCAAATGTAGTAGTTGGATTTTAAAATACCTTCCTCTTTCTTGTTCAAGAGAATTGTCCTTCACACTGCACTTAACACCGATTAGCTCATTTGAGTTGGCTAAGCTGTGTCGGTGCACCACCGATGTAATGTGCAGTGTATAGGGAGAATGGGATACCACAGTGGGAAGTTACGCTGCCTTTGGAAAGATCTTCAGATCATTCAGCTTTGGATAAAGAAAATGCACTTTAGAAGACAGTCATTGGGAAAGTCCATTTGTGAAAGCACACAGCTGAAAAAAGCGCACTTAAGTTTTAGACTTATTAGAACATCCGGTAGGGTTCAAAGATCTGACAGAACAGCCCGAACAGCTCGGTTGCACAGCAGAAGCGGCTGATGAAGCAGGGCAGGGTGCTGGCCGTCTGCCGCGGCTGTTGATTGCTTCCCGGGACTGTTAGGCATTGCCGTGCCCAGGCTGGGTTCATCTCTGCTGGCCAAGAGGCGCTGCGGTTCCAACAGGGGAGCAGGCTCCAGCAGAAACTGCGTATCCAGACTGGAAGCGATGGTGCAGGCTGGTGCCAGGGTGGCAGAGAAATAATAATACACAGTGCACAATACAGTATCAGTTTTGGCATTAAAATACCCACCTTTTAATTTTTCCTTCTGTTACATCTTTTTATTTTTCTCTTGTTATACCTTAGACCTCATTAAATGCAGAAATTGCATTTAATCTAACCGTGAACGTTAGCTATTTTCTTACTTTCTTGATCCAGTAAAATTTGTTTCTGAAGTGTAATTGTCTCTTTATTAAGAACAGACTTTTAATGGAAATGGCGACTGAACAAGTTGGAGAAGAAAAACTGCCTGAGCTTTTAATAAATAACTATTGGTGTCGTCTTTTTTTTTTTTCTGTGCATGTGCAGTCTATGAGTCTGATAGAGATTGGGAACCCTTCACAAAGTCTGGAAAATGTGTGTCGCTGGGCCTACTTGCAACAGAAACCGGACACTGGACACGCGGAGTATCACGACCACGCGATATTTCTCACAAGGCAGGACTTTGGTCCATCTGGTATGCAAGGTAAGTTGCGCCTCAGGTTTTGTTTCGTACATGTCGAGACTTTTGAGCAGCATTTGTGTTTGTCACTTAGCAAGGCTAGCTGTGCAAAGTTTAATTGTGTATCTTTTGCTTAGTTTTGGTCAATGTTTTCTTTCCCGGAAAGCTCTGCATGAGGCCATTTTCAGTTGTAAGTGTTTCACTTATAATTTTGTGCTTTCTTACTGGTGGGATTATTTATTGGATCATTTCTTTGCTCTTGCTGAAGCCAAGCAAATGGGATCCCTGTATAAACAGTCCTGAAAAATGCTCAAAGATTAAAGAATAGATTTTGTGTTTGAGAAGTCTCCAAAGTTGTTACCGTGTTCCAGCAGGATTGCCAAGGAATATTGTTATGGAGAGGTCTGCAACAGCAGGGCCAAGTGCTGTCCACTTTTTCCTTTTTTCAGAGCTCTGCCTCCTGTGAGATCAGGTTTGTTCACCAGAGGGGATAAATCTCAGAGCTTTCCCGTTCCTTTTGAGTTGGCCAGATCTGCTGTCAGCACAGGGCTGGGCTTTGCTTGCGCGTTCCCTGAGGGCTGGAACCGCACTGGGCTCCTCAAGAGCTGTAACACAGTGGCGTGTGGTGTCCTTTTCCCTGTTGCCTCATGCACTTGGAGAAGGCAATTGCAGGATGGTCCTAGAGATGACAACAGTTTTCTTGGTGAGCCAGGAATATAGTTTTAATTTGTTCATCAGGCTGGTTTCATCTAGTTTCGTAGATGAGGGAGCACATGATTAAATGTTCTGGGCCAGAGGTCTCTTGAGAGCACTGCTTTGGTGACATTTGTGTCACAACAGAAGATGGACGGGTGTCCTAGAGCCTCTCACCACATTGCCTGTCCATACTTGTTCATTTTCTGGAACACTTGCTATTTCTCACAGGCTACGCTCCAGTCACTGGAATGTGTCATCCTGTTCGAAGCTGCACTCTCAACCATGAAGATGGTTTTTCATCTGCATTTGTGGTGGCTCATGAAACTGGACATGTGTGAGTAGAACTGTGGACATCCTGTGTCCTACCTTATAATGTCATTGGTACTGACAAATGGCATTGGAAAGATGCAGTTTATGTTAAGAAATAATATTCAAGGTTAGCACTGGCTTCAGATCTCAGCTCCCTCAAGGCCTTCTTTATGATCTTAAGTAGGCTTTATATTTTGCTATTTTCAAATGGAAAAAGGAACTAATACTAAAATACCTTCCAGGTGTCCTGTGAGAGTAGATTGAATGAGGTACTACAGTCTCCTGGTGGAAATGTAAAGTACTCATAATGATGAAATATGAATTCATTGAAATACATGATTCTTGAAAACAATCTGTATTAAATAAGCACATCATCTGTATATGCTACTGCTGGTAAAGGACACAGTACTGTATAGAAGTGAGGTGCCAAGCATTGAGGTTACAACTGTTCTATACATTTTGTACAAAAAGTGCAATCATTTTACTTGTTGATGTGATTAGAACCAGTGACCAGGCAGCAGTTGTCAGAGCTTTGGTTTCTCCCAGAGTATTTTCATTTCCCTGATCTCAGAGAACACCCACTGATTCCCATTTTCTCTTTGGTAGAACAACAGTTCCCAGAAGGCTTTTTCTGAACAGTTTCAATCTATTCTGTTTTCCCTAAGAAAGCCTGCAAGCCCTTTTCGTTTTGTATCATCAGAATTATTACGAGCTTTAAACAAAAAACTGCCAAATTTTATTGAATATCACTGTAAACATATCTTAATTAGAGAGGGATGTAGAATTGATACCCAGATAGTATTTGATTCCAGAAGTTTTGATTTAGGATTAAAAAGAGTACATGGTTAGCTTTAAAAGAGATACCACTGAAGAATGTTTGTAATCCCTCAAATCACATTCGGCCCCAATCTGATACTTCAGTTTAAATTATGGAGACATATCGCCCATGTTAGTCAAACAATGCTCATAAAAAAATGCAATATACGATCATAACAAAGGGAAGGAGAAAATATATTCATAATAATGCCAAAAAGAAATTTTACGGTACCTGTAACTCGGGGTAATTTTCTGGAGAACACCCAACACTCTCCAGGCTTTCTCACATTGAAACAATGTGGAATTGCTACTGCGCAATAGCAGCAGCTAGTCTAAACTAGCTTGCAATGTGGCTTCTTTTTTTTTTTTATTTCCACACAAAAGACTTGTCTACAATTGCAAATTATGTCAAATTATGCTAAGGTGTAATTTTTTAGGTTAGATAAACTCCTGAATAGCTCCAGATTGGAGTATGAATAAGTTTCTGGTAATACTCCTGGAGGGTGGAATAGATCCTTAATCCAGAAATGGATTCATTTAGCCATAGTAATTCACAAGTGTAGGTGTGCACAGAAGTCCAAAGAAGGCATTTTTAGTCTATTTTGTGAGTGGATTAATCTAATCACATGAAAGTACTCTCAAAAGTCAGTGTTTCTATGTGGGAGCTACTACAAGTTAGGTCTTCAGCTTCAGTCTCACCCTGTCTTATTTCTCATGGCTTTCCTTATGTGGACAAGGATCATGGGACTCGTGAACCTTGTTGCAGTCAACCACTGGTGACGTTTGGGCGGTGGAAGCACTTGGGCGCTCAGGGTTTACCTGTGATGTAACTCTGCTGGCTCTCTCCTGTGCGGGGCAGTTTAGGCATGGAGCACGACGGCCAAGGGAACAGATGTGGGGACGAAGTTCGCCTGGGGAGCATCATGGCCCCCCTCGTGCAAGCCGCGTTTCATCGCTTCCATTGGTCTCGTTGCAGCCAGCAAGAGCTGAATCGATACCTCCAGTGAGTAGCTGTTAAGCAGCCTTTCTCCTTTGATTACAAAGGGTGTAAGAACAATTCTGCATCTAGCATTTATGTTTTATCCTTTGGTTAGTTACTCAGACAGAGTTGAATAAAACAAAGAATCCCCACCATCCTATTGGGAATGAGATGCTTTTCCATCAATTGCAAATAATAATGCAAGTTCTCAATTAGTGTGATTTCAGTCCATTTCGAATTGTTCTCATTCCATTTACATCTATTCACTTTCTGGACATTGACAGTATACATGCTGTCCTCTCAGAGTTTTATGAGAAGATGCTCTTACTTGTCCCATTGCTAACTTTCCTCCTTCCCTAACATAACCTCTAGCTGGAGGAGTGCCTGTGCTACCCAGCAGCGTGGTGTCTGTCTGACAGATACCAGATTTGACTTCAAGGGCTGTTTTTCGCTTGTGATACCTGTCAGTGATAAGATGGTGCTGCCTAAAGAGGAAATCCTGCCCTATAAGTGCTCAGGGCTTTTCTTGACTTTAATAGAAATCTAAAGCAAAGGTGTTGTTCTAGAATTAATTACTTAGTTGTCACTTTTGCTTTAAGTACCCTAAATGCAAAAGCCCTTTTATTCTTCAGTCCTTCAAGCAGTTTCATCTATGTCCCCTGCCTTCCCTTTGAACCTGGCCCTGTGCTGGAATTCCCTGACAAACCGATGTTTCTGACCATGCTTTTGCTCCTTACGGAAACAATCTTTCTCTTGTTGTTATGTGCAATGTGGAAAAATACAGGGGAATTACTAGGATACCCAGCAAAACCTGAAAACAGTAGGAAAAAATGCAGTGAAATACATGAAGTAAATGAGTCAGTCTTTTTGTCAATATTTGTATTATCTAGATATCATAACGGTGGCAATAAGGAATAACAACATTGTGAGAGAAGTATGGTTGTTTCAATTAGGAAGATTCTTTAGAGCTTTAGTCATTAAATAAAAATCATCTGGCCTAGAGGACTGCTTTACATTCTTTTAAATACAGCTATTTTAAAATGTCTTCTAACAAAGCAGAACAATGGTTTGCTTTGAAGAAAACCTAACATCAAAATTCTGCTTTTGGCTATTGGTATCTTCAAGGCAACCTGCATGATTGCCAGAATAGACTCGTGTATGGTGTCCTCATGTCTGTTAAGTAACTTAGAGACATTGCAGAGAGACAGTTGACCACACTGGTCTCGTGAATTAACCAGTGATTATGTCCTGTTAACAATTCAGTGATATCGGCATCAGTCCTCTGACCTCCACGCGACCTAGTCAGGTGTGATTCGAGTACGTTACAGGTTGTTGTCACTATTTAGGAGGAGAGGAGAAACTCCCATATTCGTCACACAGAAAGGACACTCTGCACAAACTATGGATGGAGCTGAGAGCTATCAGGAGAAACAGAGAGGGAACAAACGAGCATTTAATGCAGGCAGGAAAGTACACGTTTGTAAATGAGTCACTGCTGCTCAGCAAGGACACAGGAAAACTGCAAGCTTAGTGGTGATCTCGAATGGTTGCCCCGGCTTCTGCTTCTAACTTCACTTGAAAGACAGTTGCAGGCAGCAAGAAATTCCACAAATGGAAAATTAATTAAAGTTTCTTTTCTTGGTCTCATGTGGATTCTTCCTTTGATTCCTTTTGCATAAGGAGCCTGGAGGCTGATAGGGATTTACCTGCAAGCTAAATGGAAATTACAATGCAAGGGCTTCCGAAAAAATATATATAGCATCCATTAAAGGTGGATAGAACATGATAAAGTTAATGTGAGTGTAATTGCAATATTAGCTGCTCTTCACGACCAGCATCTGAGAAATTGTAGGCTCTGTTTTGTTTGGAGCAAAAGGGCAATGAAACCACAAACACTGTGCAAGTCTCCCAGCCCCATCTGTTACTGTCATTTTTGCCTGTTGCAGTTCCTATGATTGTCTGCGTGATGATCCCTTCGAACATGACTGGCCTTCCCTTCCCCAGCTGCCAGGAATTCACTACTCCATGAATGAGCAGTGCCGTTTCGATTTTGGTTTGGGCTACATGATGTGCACAGCTGTGAGTACTTAAGTTTGGCTTCTGCTGTTTCTCATCCAGGAGTGTTGTAAGTGTCCCTGAAATGTCCCTAATAGCGACAGTGTAGCGCAGCCCACGAGAAAAGATGTTACGCCCACTTAGCTGTAAGCAAGGAATAACAACTGAATGTTGACAAATATGTTATTTTAAATCTCTCTCTCTGTTTTTAAACTGGAGTTATAGAAATAATTATTCTGTAGCTTCATAAATAGCTGTAGACTTCAAGCAAACAAGCTTGCTGCATTATTGAGCCTCCTATTGCTGGCAGCTAGTTATTTTGCTACAAAAATCCCACCCAGATGTAAAGGAGGTGGATTTGGTGGCGCATCTGTTAGCACTAACATGGGGCAGTATGCTTTTATGATCCAATTTTATGGTAAGCGTGATGCATTTTGATGCCTAGCATGAGAAAATAAGCATGACAGCGAGAAACGCAACTTGCAAGGACTCTTGATGACATGGTTGGCTCTCTTGTATCAGGAAAACAAGAGACAAACTCTAAATCTAAAACAAGGCAAGATTAGTGCAATTCTAAGTGGAATGGCCTCAGAAAGCAGAGTCTTCTGCAGTAGGGCTGTGCCTCCCACGTCCAACTCCTCAAGTAGGACAAAATATTAAATGGAAAGAGATGTTTTCATCTGGTGTGGCAGCTGCTAGCACATAACATTTCTGCTTGGATTCCCATCTGCAAGAATATGTGTGCTGAGTGGTGTATCTAGATAATGGATGAGAACCTTTAAAGCCTCAGCTGTAGCATTGTGTCTTGACACAGTTCCCACTGATGCTGCCTTGGAAGAATGTCCCAGCCAAAGAGGGTCTTTTCTTACAGCCGTTCTCCAGAGCATGGGAGATAGAGGCTTTCTATTCTTCTTTGTTCAGAATAGTCAAGAGCATGTCCAGACATCATGGTTTTGTATTTTGTGTGGTGGTGTTTTCATCCTTCCCTATACAAGCTCTTGCACTGTAGGTAAAATGCTGATTTATTCATTGGAGCAGGGTCGTGACCTCAAATTTCCATCCTCCTATGAAGGTGACTGCAGCAGATGAGCTGCAGTCTGAGCAGCTCATTTCCTTCTGCCATGAGTACTCAAGGATTTTTTTTGTTTGCCAAAGGAAGCAGCACCATTTGGAGAAGCTGTAAGAAAAGGCAGTGTGTGTCTTACTGTCTGGGGGAACTGGTTTCCTCTTGCCCAGTCTGCCTTTGGTCACTACTGTAAAATTGTTTTTGTCCCACTTTATTCCATCAAATGCAGGTATGATCTTAGTTCAGAATCACCGATGATTTAGCATGAAAGTTCAGAGATGCTCAATCCACAGACACTGCAGTGTTCCTCAGGAATCCGTGGTAACAGCTGGCGTTTTACAGCTAAGAAAGGAAAAACCCCACCGTGCTGCAGCTTCTGTTGCAGTTTCCAGTCGGATCTCTCTCGAAGCATCGTCTACTCTAATTTTTTTTTTTTGTGTTTCAGTTCCGCACATTTGACCCATGCAAGCAGCTGTGGTGTAGCCACCCCGAGAACCCCTACTTCTGCAAAACAAAGAAAGGGCCTCCGCTGGACGGGACCATGTGTGCACCAGGAAAGGTGAGAGTGGGTGCTGCCTATGGCTGCATGCTCACATGTGTTCACGTGTGTGTGTGTGCAGGTGGGGATGTTGCCCTGAAAATCCAGGGGAGCAAGAGAAGAACCTATCTTGAGGACTTGAAGTCCGCTAAGATGTTGGGCAAACTCCTGAGTGCAAGTAAGGCGGTTGAGCTGTGTAAGGCGAGGAGGCAGGGACCAGGACTGGTATGTCCTGCATGGCAGCTCTGTGACCATCAAACCCCATCCTCATGCAAGTCGTGGAAGCATCTGCAGATTGCCCTGTGCTTCTTTGCAAGTCTTTGTGGCAGAGGCAATAATGGGGAAATTTCCACTCGCCCACAATGTGTGTGAGGTCGAAGGGGTTGTGTTTGTATCAGTGATGTTGTGGTGATGCTGACTGGCTTCACGGGTGCTGGGGGCACAGAGAGCAATGAGGTCCTGGAGATGACAGCTGAGCTGAGGCTGTTGTGGCTGTCCCGAGGGAAAGGATGGATGTGGGAGCTGAGTGCCAGCCAGAGAGAGTCAACATGACGGCAGAGAGCGACTACAAAGAGAGAAGGGCAAGTTTGCAGTGGTGGATTTGCTGGCTTGAGGAGAGTCAAGGGAGGATGAGCAACTGTGGAGGGAAGATGCGAGATGGCAAGGGCTCAGAGAGCTCCAGCCCCTCAGCCACCATGCAGGACCTGCTCCAGCTCTCAGATATCATTCTGTAGAGGTCACGCTGTGCTCATAGTGGATCTGCACTCCAAGTCCTTTGAAGTCTGCTGAAAAAGCCTGCCTTCCCTGGGCTTTGGATTCAGTAACTGAGGGGGAGAGGAAGGTGTTGCTACTTGGAAAGATGTTTTGTAAAACCCAATGGATGACATCATTTATGCGATAAATGAACCATATTAGCAGCTGCTGTTATGGGTTGAAATGTTTTTTTTATGAAAACATATTGTAATGCTAAATTAATTCCCTACCAAGTCATGGTCTGTATAAGCTACTCCCTTCTGGGTCTCTCTTCTTTAGATTATTCCTGTTACAACAACTTTGTTTCTGGTTTAAAAATATAGATATACTTTAAATTGCATTCCAAAATCTTAGACAGTTGCTTTGGATTCACTTTTCTGTATCTTGATCTTTGCGTTAAAAATATTCATGAGACCCCCAGAAAAATACAGTTCTATTCCATTCTGTTGCATCACCCTCTTCCCCAAGCCATTCATTCATATCAGTGTTTGAACAGAAATGAGAAGGAAAAAAGAACTTGTAACCATACAGTTAAGAATCTGTCAGTACTTCCATTATAAACAGTTTGTCAGGATATTATGCAACTCAGCTGTAAAAATTTTCTCTGGACTGGAACTTGGGATCCAAGGCTTCAGCAAACTGTGCAGACAGCCAGGCTTTTTAGCTCAGTGGAGATGCAAGCGAGTATGTGCACATTCTGAAGTCTCAGTAGGTGATAGGACTGTGACTGGTTTATTCCCAGGGGAGCTGTCCCAGTTTTTTTGATAAATAAACTTATTGCAGCCTTCCAGCAGAACCTGAGAAAATGATATAAAATGAAAACCATTTTGTTAGATAAGGCTCAGCAGTCTGAGCTAAACTTTTTTTTTAAATAGCGTGAGTTATGAAGGTTATACAACTGACTTTGTATATCTGAGCTCAGCATTTGACCAGTGTATTTATTAGTTGTTGGTGTTCTTAGTACAGGCACATCAGATCAGCACTTTTCCATCTGTTCCTTTCCTTTTCATCTCTGCCTTTGGTTTGGCCTTTCCCTGTCCACTGTCTTCATCAATTTGGACAATACCAGAGACTCTTACCTGAAAGGACAGAGACTGTAAAATGCATCGATTTCCCAAGGCTGGGGCTTGGTTGCAGTGTGGCAGCCTCCCGTAAAATACATCTCCCATGATACTTCATCAGCACGTGAGGAAGAAGAAAATAACTTCAAACTTGATCCACTATTTTCTTTGGAATAACGCCAGAAAAGAACAGAAACATAAGCAATTAAAGATGTTGATTCAAAAAGATTCATTTGTTTCCCTCTTCAGAGACTTGCAGCTTTCATGATTTCATACCACTAATTCCCAGGACCTATTTTAAGCTCAAACCAATCACAACACTGCTGATGTGTCAAAGAAACAGCCTGGCTTTGCAGCAGCTGAGGGGACCGAGTGCCAGAAATGCAAGCGATGTGCGGGGAGACTGTCACGGCGGATGGTGCGTAGATGTTCTCACCTAAGCCTGGTGTTCAGATAACTGATAACTGGTCTCCTCGCTTTCCCAAACCTAGCAGATGCTATTGAGGAGAATCCGGTCCATCTGCCTCCTGCCTAACTGACGATCAAGGGGCGAGAACACCTTTGGGAGACACGAGATTTGTAGCACATTTTCAGCCAGCACGCTGAGAAGGGCCGTGTCTCTACGCGCCCAGGCTGCGTCTTGGACCTGGGCACTGACCCTTGCAACTGGAAGGAAGATTAGACTTTCTAATGCTGTCTATATGTGTGTATGTGTGCATACATATAGATGTATATTTAAGTAAATATATGTAAATGTATGTAAGCTCTTCTGTTCATGTGGTTATTTGAAAGAAGTTGCCAAAAGAGTGAGGTTCTGTCATTTCAAAAACTTTTTAATAAGTCTCCTTGTGCAAATGGAGACATTGAACAACCGTTAAATTAACTGGCAGCAAACTAATAATTTGCTGCATTTAGGTATCGAAAAAGAAAAAACTCTCTTGGAGCTTCCCAGCCAGAGAAGAAAATTTTTATAGAATCCTAGAGGAAATAAAATATTTTATATTGCTCCCAGCCTGATTTTTTTAAACTAGATTGAGTTTTCAATGGCAAAAGGGAACACTCTGTTAATTTTGTGAAGCTTTGATGATGCAGCAACTTGCAATTACTTCTGTGCCTGAATGGTCACGTTAACTTCCATGAAATAACTCCAGTGTGTAAAGTTAAGTACATGGAGGGTCAGAGTCTTACTGTGAAGTCAAAGACACTCCATAAATTGCTAGAGTAAACCATGCGGATGAGGCGCAACTGTGCAAACCTTAACTCTGGACAGCATTCTGTGGATTAAAAAAACCATATGCTTTCAGCTGATAATTTATTTACTCGTATACAATTCTGTCAGCTCCACTGTCAGCCTCGGGCTTCTGAAGCCAGGCAACCTTCAGAAATTTATAATCAGTTTTTGTTGTTCCCTTTTTTTAAACTATGACTCTTCTGGGGAGACATTTCTATCAATTGAAGTAGCTAACCGCTCTCCACAGGACAGAAATAAACTCCAAAGCCAGTCGTGCGAGGAGATCGCATGCTGGAGTCTGTCTGCTTGCTGCAGTGGCCAACACAGAGGTTTGCACCACCTGAGCCTCCTCCGTTTCCTTTCTCGGAGAGAGGTAGGAGCCTACCCCTGCCAGCCGAGTTGATGTTGCCCTGAACCAACCCAGCAGGTCTGCTCTTCGCTCGCACCATGCTAACGAGATGACCCGAGTCAAACTTGGAATGGTTTTTTTAGACTGTCAGGAAAGGAAGGGAGTGTTTAAATATTGAAATAAATAGATATTATTGAGAAGAAAAATGGACCAAGAAAAAAGGTTTCTGAAAACATTAATGTGTACTCCAAGCAATCCAGATTAATTTCCCACTGAGAAAGCTGACCTCAGCTTCTCTCGGAGACAGGAGACAGATGGGTAAGTGTGTGCTGTGTTAGTCACCACAGAAACAGTGAGAATACTTGATTCTCCACTGCAGAAACTTTTACTGGCTCAGGGAAGACTTCAGTGTTGGAGCTTTCAGTTTATCCCTTGCAACTAATTATTCTCAAACAGATGGAGCAGAGCGGGCCAGCCTGCGTGTGATGGGAAATACAAATAAATAAGTAACCCTCTCCCGATTTGATCTCAGGAGAGTGGGCAGAGCTGCGAGCCACCAGCCAGGATGCAGCACCAGGGGCGACCTGGCAGGCAACCGGGGTGTCAGGCCAGGAGATGGGAGGGCTGCCAGTTGCTGCCCAGTAGAAAATAGATAGAGATACCCGTGTGGAAGGTCTTTTCTTGAAAAATTAACTTGCAGATGCGTTAAGCCCACAGGAACACACTGGTTCTTTTTCTGGCGTCTGCAGCAGTTGTTTCAAAGAACTGCTGAAAACAGCAGTGGAATGTTTTACTGCAAGAGATTTAGGCTTCCTCTCCTGGAAATTGCACTTGTTTTGGACTGTCCTGTTTGCCAGAAAAATAGGCGAGACTGCAAGAAGTCATCTTGTCTTCCACTAAGAAAACAATTTGCATTTACCCAGGGCTTTTTTTCTCATTAAAAAAAAATAAATTTCTTTAATATGCTTCACTTTTTAAATGATCCCCCCCTTGTTTCTGAAGGGAATAGTGGTTGAAACAGGCTCTTTTCCACCTCATTGTGTAGTTAACGTAGTAGCAATAAGAAGGGTTGGCTCTAGCTTCCTTTATTACACTGGAGATCGCTCCATCTCTGGTTTTACCTTCTCACGCGTTTTCTTGCATGGGTCTGCACAGAGTAAGACTCAGTTGTGAATCATTTTGTTTTATGTAGGCTCCTTTCTTTTAATCCACAAACAAAAAGGCAGAGCTGGGGATGACTCATTTTACACAAATGCTTGTCTCCTAATAGCTCTGCCTCAGCTTCCCGGCAATCGGCTTGTGACCAGCTTCTCCAGTAAAAATCAGTGCTGCTCTTTCCTTTACGCAGCAAAATCAATAACACCTCCCATGTTTGCCTCCCAGTTCTGGGACCAGTCACAGTGTCAGATAGGTGGTTTGTTAGTGGTTGTTGCAAACCCACATCCCCCTGTTCCTGGCTGAAACAGGGAAAAGAGCCTGGAAAACACAACATCACATGTCTCTCCTTCTGCTCCGTGGAGTGCAAGCGCTGGATCCTGGATCATGACATAACAAACATACGCTGCGTAGCTCTGGAGATGGATTCAGTGGTTGCTGTGGAACTTACACCTGAGGGATGCAGGACCCTGATGAAAGAATGTTTAAACAAGAACAGATCAGGAGCTGTCACATCTCATCTTCTTCCAAGCCCAGCTGAAGTTTGTATTGGCAATCTGATGCATTGCCAGCTTCCCCTGCATCTCTGAAGGGTTGTGTTGCCACACAGGGCCCGCAACTCAAACTGCTCGTTCAAACAAACCTCTCTAAAGCCATAAGTAAACAGTCCCTGAAGGGTACAGTGCTGAGCTTCAAAACTGAAGAAAGCAAAGGACATATTAGCATTTTGCCTTTCTTTCATGCTTTGCTGAATTATCTCTTGTTCTGTCAAACAGCTAAGAAAAATCTGCCCGTTACAGCTCTGAAGCAGGATTGGTATAATTGGCTTTGTGGTAACTCATCTATTTCATAGGTTTTGACTTTGAATATTTGAAGTCATGAGAAAGAACGAATAGTTGAAACCTAATTTCTACTTTCTATTCTACTCCTTGTCCAACCAAATCAGCACCAAAATAAGTTACATGAATAAAGAGCCAGTCATTGAGCAGATTAGCAAATCACTAAGCTGTGTCTTGTCACCATTTTACTAATGATTCTCTCTTTAAATTCAGCATCATTAATTATTTTCCATCACTTTTAAATTTGTCTTCCAGATCATTAATCATTCTATGCTTAAGAACGCTCTCCTATTATATATCTTCTGATCTTGTTTTTGCTGGCAGCATGCATTCAGCCATATGCTCGGCTTGTGCCGCCTGCCAAATTCCTGCGTTCCAGGGCTTGTTAAGCTGTGTAAAATGTTGTTGTTGACTTGAATGTTAAGGAAAGTAAGTGACTGATTGCACTTGTTGTTGTAGCCATCTGTGCGGCAGAGCCGGAGCTCATCCCGAGAGTAACCGTTAACGCAGACAAACTGCGACAGTCTAATGCAAAATCATTTGTTGGGCTGGAAATATTTTCCAGCACCCGCACTTCATCAGCAGACTTTTATGAAAGCAGAAGTAGTACCAGAAAGGGCCAGAATCTGTGATCCTGGAGAAGAATTCACCCTGACTTCAGCTAAGAAACAATTCCTTGATTAAGAATTGAAGAAATTGGTGGAAAGGCATTGATGGATTTCTTTAACGAGAGGAGACAGTGGAGAGTATCAGTACTAAAGCTATGAAGGCTCTTAAAGAAATGTGTAAATACCTTCAGGATTTGGGGAACATAGCAAATTATGTGTTTCAACCTCTATAGAATGACTGCATTAAAAATCAGGTAAAAGAAAAGAGAAACCCTGGTAGGGCAGGATTAATTGCGCAGAAGTGAGACTGTCGAGGGCTGCTCCCTGATGAATGCTTCCTGGTATTTTGGTCAGGTTTGCTATGAGATCTCCACAGAGTCTGCAAGAGTTCTCTGTTTCATAGCACTAATGTCTAAAATGTGAGCGGGCTTTAATTTCATGCCACTTCGCTGATCACATTTATCGCAGGAATATGTATGCTGAGCGAGGAGCTGCTGGGAGGGACGGGGCTGCGGCAGGAGCTCTCGCCGCTGCTGCGGAAGTGCTGGCATGCACTGGCAGAGGCAGGATTTTACCTCCAGCATCCAAGATTTGGGGTTCTGCCATTTCCCTTAAATGTTAAAAATATTATAAGTGTTAGTTATTTTGAAATCACCGCTGCAGACACGTGACGAAGGCATGTAATGCTGAGACCAGTTTAACGCACTTTGTAGGCTTGAATGCTGCAAGCGTATACGTGCGTACTTAACATGCGCAAGGGCAGAAAATCTGAGTGAGTTTGGGATCGTGGGCACGGTCAGACAGCGAGTCTCACTACTCTGTCCAGGTGAAGAAAAATCCAGAATTTGTGTCGAAAATGAAATCTGTTGTACCACAGCTTCTCCTATGATTTAATTTAATCATCTAATCTTTTTAACATCTCGTTTTCTCTTTTAGCATTGCTTTAAAGGTCACTGCATCTGGCTGACACCAGACATCCTGAAGCAGGACGGGCACTGGGGGGCCTGGAGCAAGTTTGGCTCCTGCTCTCGCACCTGTGGCACCGGGGTGAAGTACAGGACACGGCAGTGCGACAATCCCCAGTAAGTAAGCGTGCACCCGTATGCTTCTCTGATGTGGAGCGAATGGGTGGTGAGAATCCTTGCTAAATTACTAGTGCAGCAATGCAGTAAAGGATCTGGAGTGGTCCTGGTTAAATCTGACCTACAGTATATGTTGTCTGAAATTCTACGTTTGACCCTTAGCTAGTCATGAGTCATCTTTATTTCTCAGTTTATCCATCCATTAAGCTGGTTATGCAGTTACAAGAATCTTCAAAGTGCTACTACACTACTGCATAAAGCATAAGTAAAAGTTTAGGGCCCTATATATGTCTTGGTTTAATATGCGAGTAGGAAATAATGGCAATGATTTGCTGAATTTTTTTAAAAAAAAGCACCTACCTTTTTAAAATTTTCATTTAATCCGCCTTTTAAGATATTTCAACAAGAAAGTCTTACAATATTTTCCAGCTTCTTTCATTTCAAGTTGGAACAAAGCTGCAGAGATCAGAACCTTCCCTAAAGTTAATTTTAGTAATATTGAATTGTTTTGCTTTGATAACTTATATATGGCTCATCTAGAAAAGGCAGAATGACGTAATTCCTGTAACATGGGAAGCATAATATATTTAGTATAGATTGGTATGTACAAATTATATGAAATGTGTAATTATTGCTATCATCTTGCAATATCATAAAATGTCAAGATCCGAACAGCAAGAACTGAGACAATTGTTAAATGGTTTTGCTGGAGAGAATATTTTACCATTGACTTTCTCAGTTTGTGCTGATAAAGTGGCTGAACTTGACTAGTGTTAAAAATCATCTTATCGTTGATTAAAAAAAAAAAAAGTCAAGTTTTATGAAGCAGCATTTTCTGATGGAAATTGTTCTGCTAAGATAAAATTTACCAGTTCTAATTTCAGCCTTTATTACATTGGCAACGTGAAAGTGACCTTTATAACTGTGGGCACAGTTTTCGTTGTAAAATCTATTTTCGTGTAGGAAAAGCCTGATGTACTATTGCAAATGTTTTCTGTGTTCCTGGAAGAGGGTGCAAACCCAGCTACGACTCCCGAGCTCTGCGTTGCCAGGCCCGTCAGCGATCTGATGCTCGTCTGCTGGGGGATGCAGCGCCGAGCTGGGCTGTTTCTGGGTTTGCTGCTGGCTGAGGGGGTGAATGTGAATGAAGCTCCGTCTGCTTGTGCTTTGCTTTCCTGGGCTGCACCGAGCAAATGGCTTTTCTTGTCTTTATCAAGTGGTTTGAGGCTCTGCTTGCAGAAATCGCCCTTTAAGAGCTAAATAGTCACAGTGGGTTTTTAAAGGAAATACATGTTTTCCATATCAGAAATACATCTCTGGCTTTATCAAGTGCCTACTGACATGGCTGGGAATTAGATTACTCCTCAAAGGATTTGACAGACACTTGATTCATGCATTAATGGCAAAACTAACCAGGGGACTCCTCCCCGCAGTCCTGCCAACGGAGGCCGCACGTGCGTGGGGCCGAGCTACGAGTTCCAGCTGTGCAACACTCAGGACTGCCCGAAGGACCTGGAAGATTTCAGAGAGGAGCAGTGTCGGCAGTGGGATCCTTACTTCGAGTACCAGAACACAAAACACCACTGGCTCCCCTACGAACATGTCGATGGTGAGCATTCCCTTTCTCCTATGAAAAGTGAAATCAGCTGTAAACCCGAGTAAAAATTATATAAGGAGGGGTGAAACTATTTCTGGGGAAATTGTGGGTCACAAGTCTGTTGTTTGGAGGGATCCGTGAGTATCAGTGTATGAGGGATTCAATTCATTCAATGTATTTGGATTTTCAGAGAGCTTTGGATCCTTTTACCCAATAACTGCTCTTAAACTGAATTATCATGGGATGAAAGGGGATGGTCTTGCATGGGGGGGGTGTCTGACAAGGGTGGGTGCTGGGAGCATGGGTGCTGCTGAGCACGCGTAGCAGTGAGCTGGGAAAGGGAGTGAAAGAGGTGACAAAACCCGCTCAGGGTACAAAATTATGGAGCGTAATTCAAGAAGGCCCACAGTGAGAGCCGTAGAAGGACCTTGTGACACCAAGTGACTGAATGTGGCAAACGAAGTTTAGCATTGATAAATGCCAATAATACATGGTGGGGGGGGGCATGGTAAGTGTGTATATGTGTATGGGTCTGTACACAAGGTGGGCTTGGAAGAAAAAAGTGTAGGAATTTGGGATAGCTTCAGGAAAACATGCATTCAGTGACTGTCCAGAGAGGGATGGAGAACACTGATCTGCCTCTGCACACCTGCAGGATGTGTCTCTGTTTTAAATACTCTGCCAATGCAGCTCAGGTTGTGCCCATCTCACTGCTGCCCCTGTTGCTAGAACACCCACAGCTGAACTCAGAAAGGCCCGAATAAAGCAAACATAAGCAGTGACTTCTGAATAAGGAGGGTTTAGATAAACTAGGACTTTTCACCCTGAAAAAGTGATGATTTGGATTAAAAAGATAGGAGTTACAGAATTGTGAGTGAGAAGAAGAGGCTGAACACGGTATGATTATTCACCGTTTCTCATAACACAAGGCTGGGAACATCAAATAAAATTATCAGGTGACAGAGTTAAAACAAATAAGAGGAAGTACTTTTCCACACAGCATATAATTAAACTGGAATTCGTTGCCATAGGAAGCTACAGTTGCCAGAAAGTTTTAAAAGTGATGTAGGGAAATTCTTGAAAGTTCTATAATCCATTAAGAGGTATGAAACACCAAGCTCCAGCAATGACTTAGGAAGTCCCCAAGCTGCAGTTTACGAGGAACTTGGAGAATATTCTGAGAAAAGCATCAGGCTTGTTCTTACATCTTCCTGCAAACGCTGCCGGCACTGGCGGAGGCGTGTTGGGTTGGATGGGTGCTGGGTCTGAACCAGCCCAGTCAGTCTGATGTTCTGGCACCTGAGCAGAGATCGCCTCTTAGCACAAAAATGTTCATTTTCCTGTTAACGCCTCTGCTTAACGGTCAAGAAAAGTGCAGCTGGTTGATTTGGGCCATGCAGGCTGTTGCTGTGCTATGGCCACGTGCTGAAAACACGCGAGAAGGGGTTTTAACAAACAAAAAGGTGGAGGGCGACGATTCTCCACTCATTTGACAAGGAGGACAGGCTGCTCGCCTTTTCTAAACGTGGTCGCTTCGTCTGAATGCCGGTGCTCCGGGGCAGGGCTGGGAAGGGGCAGGTACGGGGCACCCCAGCTGTCCTCAGCCGGGCGCTCATCTCTGGGACGGGAAGGGTCGCTTCGGGTGAATCATTTAGCATTCCAGCAAGAGGATACTCTGCCAGAAGTTAATAGCAAATTCCTTGTAATTAATTTGCCTGACTTTCTTCCCAAACAGTTCTCAGGGTCCCCTCATTCTTTTCATGCCATCTTGTGCAATCTGGGATTTTCAGAGGCGCAGACACAGCCTCACAACTTAATTTCATGAAATAGCTTTGCTGGCACAGGGAGAGGGAGTGAACGCTGTGGCCCGCAGACCTTTGCTTCTGCTTTAGCCCTTGGAGCAGCCTGCTGTGAAGACCCCTGAATCTAATCAGATGTTTTTCTATTAAATTCAGTGGCTTCTGGGTCAGAAACCAGCTCACTGATGTCTGCGCACTGATCACTGGGCACTGCTGGTTTCCCATCTAACTGTGGGAGAACTGCAGGCACCTTCAGAGTCACATTTACCAGTGCAGGGTTGTTAGAGGGAACAGCTTTTGTGTGAAAATAAGGCCAGAGGGTGGCTTGTGCTTGAACTCCAATATATTTAAAACTCCCTTTTGTAAAGATAAGGCATATCAGCGACATACTTTGTGCAGATAATGCAGTCATGGCTCAAAAGCGACGTGAATCCATCCACTTCACACGCAGCTCAGCTGGACGTGTCTGACACATTGTCTATGTGGTAGGGACACGGAGGAGCATCTCGTCCCGTGGGCAGAGAAAAGCCGCCGAGCTGAGGTGCACCCCAGCCTGTGCTTGAGCACCCCGGTGCTGCACCGTGCCACGGCCTCTCTCCTGCTCCAAGCCCCCTGAGCACCCCAGTAGTGCAGGGTGATGTTGGCAATTAGCTCCCAGCCTCAATTAAATGAGAATGAAACACGTGGGGAGCAGGGAATGGACAGGCACGTGGTCACATCCATGCTCCTGCAACTCTGCTATGCCCAACACCAGTGAGTAGAGAGAAAATAATTCTTTGCAATTAACAGGGTCAAATTTAACGGCAGTTGCACATTTGCTGTTCCCGTGGAGCAATGGGGAGAGAACCCTCTCTAAAAAACAGCCCTTGTACGGAGTTCTTGGCACCCAGTCAGACCTTCTGATGTTTTCATTTAATTACGTGCGTGGTATGCGTGGGGTGGGTGTGGGTGCATGCACGGGGGTGTGGTGTAGGTACACGTCGATGCCTTATGCATAGCTTAACGTTTCTCATATGTGCAAATACATTGGGTCTGTGATAATTATGACCTTCATAGTCCCCTATTAAGAATCTGCACAGAAAAAGTAAAGTACCTGTTTTAATGGCCTAGACCCTGCATTTTTAGCATGACATCTCGGTGCTGTTTGGGAGCAGTAACAAAGGTCTCTGATGTACCAATACCCAGCGGCCATGAAGACATCAACAGCAATAACAAGGACTTTATTAAAAGAGGGCAGAGGCCATGGAACAGCACAGGGGAAGAATGCAAAGGGCCTGTGAAGATTTATTTTAATTGAACTGCTATAACAGAAAGGTTGTTATTGTTTTAAATGGAGGGAGAAGTGTCCCAACTTTTAATGATGTTAATATAGGAGAATCTTTATTTCTTTCATCTAAAAGAAAGGCTATCTGCTCTTCAGTGCCAAGGAGAGCATAGTGAATCCTGTTATGGGGCTGGGAACAGCAAGAGATATGGGTAAAATGAAATACATTGCTGGAATACAACTTTATTCGGCCACTGACAAGTCATTTCAGCTTTATTTTTTGTTCTTAGCTCTTTGGAACAGCTTAGGAGAAAGAGGTACGCTTGTCTGGCTGTCTGTGCATATGTTAGCAGTAAAAAAATGTTTGTTTCTGAATCTCTTTGGCATCTCATCCTGTTTAATGATTTAAACTGTCGTAAATACGAGCTCAACAATGAGAGAGAATGAACTTCATGTTTGGGAGGAAACGGTATGTCCCAGCTGTCTCTGAAGACATTTTGGATGCCAGATTCACTCGGTGTCAAACAGCTGCTTTTAATGGCAAAATGACTTTTGCTTTTTTCGTATTTAAGTGGACCGCAGTGCAGGAGAAACCGATGCAGAAACCTGCATCTCTCCCAGGTAGCAGACTGCGGAAACCTCTGCCAGATTGCACCATCCAACAAAGGATTAAACAGAGGCCCCCTCATCAAAGTAACAGATCTGTTATTTTTTTTAGCCTGTCTCCTCATCATGACACGTGGGTACTTTATGATTCAGCAGTTTCCAAAGGATCACATAGCCTTTGAAAGGGGAGAAGCAGCAGTGATTTATGGGGTTACCGTATTGTGTTCCGTGATGTATGCAAGGAAGAAGAGAGAGCCAACACTATTGAAAGTGGTGCTCACAAAGTCAGCAACTAAACTGTTAGAGCTGAACACACGCAATTGGGGTCATTTTATTTTTCAGCTAAGGAAAGGTGTCACCTCTATTGTGAATCAAAGGAAACAGGGGATGTGGTGTATATGAAAAGGATGGTACACGATGGGACCCGCTGCTCCTACAAAGACGCGTACAGCATCTGCGTGCGGGGAGACTGCTTGGTAAGCTTTGGATGGCTTGTTTCAGAGCTTAGTGTTGTGAAAACAATGAAAATGGTAGCTTGAGTGTTGCTCTCCAAGAATGACTATTGAAGTAAGTGTCATCATGCTTTGGGCAAGAAGGAGATTTCATTAGGATTATTGTCACAATATTATGTGTGATATTCACAGTTGCCATCACATTGCAAGTGACTCAATTCCAGCAGCGCCTACCTACACAAGTAATATTTAATGCAGTATTTTAAGATGAACTATTACAATTAGCTTTTGACGAAAGCTTTTCCTGCTGAGGTTTAGTGGGGGTGGAATGTACAGTGAAATAGGAACATGCAGCAGCTTTCAAGGAAAGTGGTGTTAAGATATGGCTGATGTGCATTCTCTCTGTATTTGATCCTGCTATTTTTAAAAAATCAATGACAGTTCCTCTAAGTTGGGATCTGCTGCAGGTCATCTTTCAAGAGAATTAGAGGCTCTGACTTAGCAAAGCACTGGTGGAGGTGTTTATCCTTGCATAGATGCTTTGATTCTCCTGGAATTTAAGCATCTGCTTTAAGATAAGCTGAGGCTTAAGAGCTTTTCCTTAACCGTGCTGCTTTCCTTCAGTAGAAGAACCACTGTGAAGCACAATATAAAAATACAATCACCTGATTGACAGCTATTGTAGGAACTGGAAGCATTAAAATCTGCTTAGATGTTGAACTTTGAGGAAAATATTACAATTTGTACTTCTTTGCTGAAGCAAAAATCTGGGTTTTGATATCTGAAGTGAAGGCTCATTTGAATTGAAGCGTGGGTAAATAAGAATGATCATTTTTCTCTTTACAGAAAGTTGGGTGTGACAGGGTGATAGGTTCCACAAAGCAGGAAGATAAGTGTGGTGTTTGTGGAGGAGACAATTCCCACTGCAAAGTGGTGAAAGGAACATTTTCAAGAGTACCAAAGAAACAAGGTCAGTGCATTTGGTGTGTTTTGTCCTGGGGAATTCAAGGTATTTTTGTTCGTTTTCTTCTGTTTCGTGGAAAGTACCAGAGCAATCACAAATCATTTATAGCATCACTAATTCCAATAAACTCTCTGGACTTTGCTTTGAGATGTGTCTAGAATCTGAAAATAAGACTTTTGTCCAGCAGTCAGTTAAGTCTGCTAATACCAGGGCCTGTGCATGCGTAGGGGAGGGCTCCATGCTGGAGAGCTGTGGACTTACCTGTGCTGCTGCTGTCACCCAGCTGCTCCGTCCGAGTCACTGGGGTGCTGCAGTAATACGTCATCATCACTCACTGTCAGACCGGAGCTTGCTGGTCTCTCTCTGTGGGTGTATATGGCACTCAAAGCCCATTTTAGTCTGAAGTAAAATCGGTTTGTTGATCATACTTAAGGCATTTTTCTACTGACTCGAAGTCTCTGTGTGTTCCATCACACGGCACAGAAATAGGAATGGGAATGATGCTGGATTAGGTTCGTCTTGCTGTAATACACCCTGCTTTTGGAAAATAAGATTTATTTCAAAACCTAAGACAGACTCTTCCTGTTCATGGCGTACTAACCAGTTACTATCTTTTCAAATACTACAATAAAGGGCACATTAAGATGTTTGAAATTCCTGTTGGTGCGAGACATTTACTTATACAGGAAACAGACGCCACCAGTCATAATCTTGGTAAGTATGTAACAAATAGGAAAATTTTCAGTCAGAATATCGTTTTTCTGCAATTTATTTTCATCCCTGGAGCATGACAACGTGCTTATGCATTTGTTTACCCATTATCCTCCCACACCACATACATCCTTCATGTATATTAAATTAGGAAACTTGTTTGGCAATTTGATTTCCCTGTGCTGTATTCCCCGGTGGCCTAGCCAGGAGATCCCTACATTGGCATGTGCATGTGTGAAAGCTGCTGGAAGAGGAGCTGAATTACATTATGGGGTGCAGTGCATGGTCTTTGTGTGCATCTCTTGTAACAGGCTTCCCATCCTCAGTCATTTCCCAGCGACATCCAAATCCGTTTCGGCCTCTGCCCCACTGTGCTCAGTATTGACGCAAGGCTGCCCAATCAATCACACAGCTTAGAAAGTAATTGAAATCCGGTCCTCGCGGTGCCCTGTAATCAATGCGAAGCAGTGTCTAGTAGGCTGTTATTAATTGGAAGTAGATTCACCGCGAATGGTCTGCTAATTGTACCGTGAGTCAGCCTAACTTCTCGAAAGCGAGCGGTTCCCCGGCTGCTCACTGCAGCTTTGCCATGCGGAGCAGGAGAGCGATCGCTCGCCGACTCTGACAAGGTTCGGCTCTCAGTGTGGGGCAAGCAATACACAGGGGACATGAACAGCTTGGTCTCTGTCAAAGCCAGCGCTGAGGGAGCAGGATGCTCACGTAGCTGCTAGGGAGAGAAGGGAGCTAAAATCTGGCATTAAATAACAAACAATCCCGGCTTCTTCTAAAAGAGAGCAAAGTTTCCGTCTCGGGAGAAAACCAAGAGTCCTAATACAAAGGCGGCGGAAGTCTCTCCAGGTGAAGGATGGGGCATCCATGGCAGCTGAACCAGAGGAATCCGTTGCTGTGTGCAGTGGCAGGTGCCTGCCAAGCAATGGGAGCTTAAGCAGGGCTGTGTCAGTGTCAGGGCTGGGGCTGAGCAGGAGAATTAATACAGTTTCTAGCGTGCGTCTCTCACTGTGGGGACCCACCGGGGGTTTGCCCGGTAGCCTTTCTCTCATGGAACAGTAACAGCCCCCTGAGCTGCCTTACAACGTGTCAAAGAGCTGAGTAGCCATGGGACCCCCACCGGCTGTCAAATTGGCTCGGATTTGACCAGTGGATTCAGAAGTTGTTAGCTGGGAGCAGGCAGACGGACACACGCAGTGCAGTCGCGCTGGCCTCATTTCTCTGGCAAGGCAGGCTATGAAAAAGAAAAAAAAGGACGATTGATGTTTCTGGAGCTGAGCAGGAAAGCGTTAGCAGTTCAGTGAAACACCTGAAAAAGTCTTTCCAAACCTGTGAGGGAACAGAGAGAAAATGCACATTGGCCTTTTCTGCTGCTTCCACTGGGACAAGAGCAGAACAAAACTCAAGATGAGAAGCGAACCTCTCATATTCACTTTTCTTATGTTGTTCCTAGCAATTAAAAACCGTGAAACAGGGAAATTCATTCTAAGCGAAGACAACTATGTGCCAGACTCTAAAGTATTTATTGACATGGGTGTGGAGTGGGAATATCGGAATGATGATGATAGAGAAACCGTGCAGACCATGGGGCCTCTGCGTAATGGAATAGTTATTCTGGTAAGTCAAATGAAAACCATCTTCCATGGAACAGACTGTCAGGCTTACAGAGCCATAATGTGCTATAATATATTTTAGATTCCTCTTACGAGTTACAAGAAGACATCTGCTTCAATTGTAAGACAATAGAAAATGTATTTTAACTCCTTTCTCCTAATTCATTGCTCTGTACAAGAGTTGTTGTAACTCAGGGTTATGTGTTGAGCAACCAGCTCTCTTGATTATTTCCCGCGGATGGCCAAGCAAATGGCCACTATGTGAAGACTCCCCAACTTACTTATATCATATCTGACGTCTGAGCATTAGTTAAAAAAAGGTCAAAATGGATCGTAGCAGATAGCTCCAATAGCTCCTCCTCCCATCTATATTTTGGAAATGTATCCGGCAAATGCAGATGCAGGATTCTTGTGCTGCCAGGCTCCCTTTGTCTGGGCACAGCCCATTCTGCAGTTCCCAAACCCACCTGACCTTATTCTTTTTTCATTGTAAACCCGCAAATGATAGACTACAATGAGTAGGGGTAGGTTGAGTCAGAATCCCTCTGAAAGTGTCTGTGATGTGTTGATCTGCACCAGCTGAATAGCAGAGGATGAATAAATACTATGTTTTCAAAGGACCAATATTTTGCGCTTTATTCACATTGAGTTCTATTTTCTTGCATTTGTCTTAGTGCAGTGTGATAGCAAAAACTCTTTCTAAATAGTTTATATATCTGTCAGGATTAAGTAACAAACTTCACAGAATTCCCAGGATTAGCATAAGAATATTTGTGTTTTATCAGAAATATAAGCAATTTTCTTCACCGCTTTCAGTTATGGGTGCATTTGAATTTGCCTTGTCTTTTATTGGAACTGCCCATTATCATTTCAGTACTACATTTCCTTCCTGTATGATGAGGTATGGAAAAAATTTAGTATCGTGAAGTCAGTCCAATGCTGGCAAGAAAAATCAGTCTAAATCAACAACAGCCTTTATTAATACGCACTTTAGAAACTCTGTGTCATAAGGATAGAGATACTTTTTCATCAGGGGAAAATAAATGTGTTGAGCACAGCTAAAGGGTTTAAATCCCTCTGGGGATGTTTTTATATCTGAGCCATGATGATTGCTATTTCACGTCATCTCACATAGCTGCTGTTATCAATCTTTCAAATCTTTTTTTCCCTACATCTGTTTTCCTTAATAGGTGATTCCTCATGGTGATGCCAAGATATCCTTAACTTACAAGTACATGATCCATGAAGATTCCTTGAATGTAGATAACAATAATGTTTTGGAAGAGGACTCGGTGTCGTATGAATGGGCTTTGAAGAAATGGTCCCAATGTTCAAAACCTTGTGGAGGAGGTAAAAGCAAAACACCAGAGCATTCAAAACTGATTAAAAGAAAACTGGAAGAATGAATCACACGTGTGGAATTCATTGCCACAAGACATTAGGGAGACCAGGAGTATGGGAGGGTTTTATTTAGGTTAAGAAATAGATGAATAAACAGCGAATGCAGTTTAAAATCAGACTTAAATGATTTGGGGGTGATCTGGGGTGGCTCATTTCTGATGATGTGGACCCTGCAATGTAAGGCCCCTGCTTTGGGGCCACGTGTAGACCCCGATGCTGTTTGCCAGGCTGATGGGCATGTTGCAGCACTGGACTGCGGCCGTGCAGGTTTGCAGAGCGTTTTTGAAAATCTAGGCGTTTTTTATCTTATTATAGCCTGTAACAAAAAATAAAGGGGATGAGCAATTCTGGGAGTTCAATTTACATGAGTGTTTATTTGGTGCAATTTACAGTTCCTTTTGTAGCGTGTTCACCTGTAGTTCCACTGCAAGCTTTGACAGTGTGTGTGCAGTTTGAAACCCAAGTCCTGTGTAAGATCTACCAATACTGAAAATAAGAGGAATGTCTTTCTTCAGGCTCCCAATTCACAAAATACGGCTGCCGGAGGAAGACGGACCACAAGATGGTTCATCGGAGTTACTGCGAGTTGATCCCAAAGCCTAAGCCCATTCGTAGGGCGTGCAACCTCCAGGAGTGCTCCCAGCCCATGTAAGCATCACGGCCCAGCAGCACTGCTTGGCGGCTGCTGCCGTAGACGTTGTACCCAGCTAGAACTTGTCAGCTGAGAGAAGGTGACTTAGGCTTCACCACCACACACCTTTACAGAGACCCGGGACTATGAGGATGTGGTGCTTCCCAGGGAAGTGGTGGAGTCACCATCCCTGGAGGTGTTCAAAAAATGTGTAGACGTGGCACTTCGGGATATGTTTTAGCAGGCATGGTGCTGCTGGGATGACAGTTGGACTTGATGATCTTAGAGGTCTTTTCCAACCTATGATTCTATATTCTGCTTGTAGAGATACTATTTCTGGGACTACTGGTTCCTATTACTTCCAAAAAAAGTTGGATTAGAAAAGAAGTGCTGTCTTCATCCAGACATTTGTGTTCAGGCCATCTTGAGGTAATAAAAAATAGACATAAATCCAATTTATACCAGTTGATTTTACATAGTGTGAATTAACTGTGTAAGAATTAGAGTGCTTCAGAAAATAACTAATGTCATACAGTCTCTCAAATCCAAATCTTCCTAAAGTTCACAGCATATTTTTGGACATTTCAACACAGGGAAAAATATTTGGCCTGTTAGATTTCTGTGGTTGCCATCGTACAGTGTGGTATGCCTGTTATACCTTCATCTTTCCTATATGTAGTCAAGTGTTGTAAATATTTTAATCCACATTTTACAGGTGCTTTTTTTGACTGGCAGCAGGTTACTCCTGTCACATGTAGGACTCATATATTCCTCATGTTGCTACTGCAACAAGAAAGGAGTATGCAGATCCCAGCTTTTATCCCTGGGGACCAAGTCTAGATTCCAAGAAGCACAGCAAATAAGTAGAACATAGCACATGATATTTCCTAACTTCCTTTCAAAAAAGATTTAGAGAGAGAAAATTCGAGAAACTATGCCCCATAAACTCAGCATGGGTCAAGGTTTAACATTTATTTATTGGAAAACTGAAGTAATGATCTAACTGTATCTCAGGCTCTCTGGATAGGACTGTATTCTTCTTTCAGCTGCGAATATAATTGGACCCAGGAACCACAAAGACTCAATAGGATCCTAAATTGTACTTGGATTCCTGAATGTTTCAGTCCCCCCTGTTTCCATAGAATGGCATTGGGGCATTTTGCACTTGTACATAGGAAAGGCAATTATTTAAGAGATTTTATGAAGCTCTGTGACACCCACTACACTAATATGCTGCTTCCTTGCTGCTGGGAAAAAATCATCTTTGTCTCAGAAATCACCTTAGGATTCATGGCTTTGTGCTCCACAGCGCTCGCCTTCCTCCACAGCTGGGTAGTTTCAATAGGATACAAAGAGAAAGTTGGATGAAATTGCCACTTTACTTTCTGTTTAACTCTGTTTAGTGCATTGCTTTGTGCCCATGCTATTTCTAAACCTAGGATTTTATGAGTACTTTCGGACAATTGCTTCAAACTCAGGATATTTCTTCAGACTTTATATATTTTTTGGTGAAGTTTATCCCATGAATGCTGCTTATATTGAACAATATTTCCTTCTTGCAGATCTCTGCATTCTGTAAATATTTATAGACTGCTGTGTATCTTCACTTACTTGATTGTAACCAAACTGTCAGTAGTCTACAGAAATTTCCTCTGGTCCTGTCCATCCTTGTTGCTCTTCTCTAAGTTCCTCACAATTTGTAGCTGTAATTCTTGAGCCAGTTTGGATGATCAGCGAAGTTTTCGACTGTGCCACGTTGCAAACCACGTGTTTCATTGTTCAGTGTGCAAACTGATTTACACATTATGAACTCAGACCTGCTGATTTTCAGTGGAGTGTTTCCCCAAACCAAACATTTACGATGCTGAGGACCCAGTTCGCCCGAGCTCAGCACGCACAGCACTGACGGTGTAGCTGACTTTGCCAGTGCTCCAGTGAGACGGTGTGTAGCATGGCCAGGGATGTGGTCCAGATACGGGCCGGGCTGGAGCTGCATTTCTAGCCCAGATGTTTTGGGTTCATTCCTGTGGGAGCCAGCTGTGGGGATGCCTGGTGCCTGCTCAGGTCTCCCTGCAGTCTGAGACAAGACACAGCTTGTGCGCCAAGACCTGGGAAGCTCAGGAGCACCCTTGGGTGGCTGATTTTGACATGAAAACTGCCAGAGTTTTATGTGCAGTCGTGGAAGGGCCAGCTTACAATCAAAGCGAATGAAGCAAAGTAAGAATAATGCTTCTCAGAGATAATGAGAAAGAGTAATTTTAAAGATCTGCATCTTATTACTGATTTTTCAGGGACACGGTCAAATAACCCTCACCATAACTACTTGCAGTTTTTCATATCTTCTTTTTTTTCCCATATCAGAACCACTATTATCATACTGTTAAACCTGTGTTTAAGAGTTACAGTTCAACAGGCAGTTTGACCTTGCCTAATTTAGGAGAGAGAGAATTTTACTCATTTTCTTTTCACTAACCCAGATGGGTTACAGGAGAATGGGAGCCTTGCAGCAAAACTTGTGGGAAGACAGGATATCAAGTACGATCTGTCCGATGTATCCAACCCCTACACGACAACACGAATCGGTCTGTGCATACCAAGTACTGCAGCAGCGACCGTCCGGAAGGCAGGAGGCCTTGCAACCGGGAGCTTTGCCCAGCGCAGTGGAGGATAGGACCCTGGTCACAGGTCAGTCTCTCTCTGAAGCACTCAAGCAACCAACTTCTTAAAATACAGGGGGGTAAATCTTGGAGTTTGTTTGGTGCTTTCCATTCAAATGCATTGACATAATAAACTAATAACTATACAGAGGGCGTATTGCTTCCACTGCTACTAACACCACAGAAAGTGAGTGAGATGAAGAGATGGTGGTAGTGAAACAGCCAGTAAAACCATGCCGTGGTGGTGCTGGATGATCCAGACCCCGTGAGCCACCCATATAAGATGTCAGCATCAGGAAAGCTGACTTCTACCTACCCTTTATTCTGCTCACAGTCATTTACCTGTTGACTTCAGCTGAGAGAAGGGAAATTAATTCTTTAGTTTTTATGTTCTTTGAAGTAAAGAGGAGTTTAAAGTCTGCAGACATTGTGATTAAGGGCACCTGAGGAAGTTAGGCACCAACACTGGTGGAGGTGCAAAGGTGCGAGCATCTTCGATGTAAGGGCTTTCAGGAGATTTAGCTGCTCAGCCTCACAAGTTTCTGTCCATAACCCAAATGACAGTTTTTTCACGAAGTCTACTGTGTAAATACAGGACACCTATTCGTGAACCTTTTTTGTTTGCTATTGCAATGGGCAAAATGGGGTTCAGTCACCCCCAGCACAAGTGTCAGGAGCTGGAATTTTTGTGCTTTCCATCCCTGGCTCTTTGACTAACTCACCATGCAAGCAAGAAATGCGGTGCCACTGTCCCCAGGCTGTTTCTTGCTAAAGTATTTACTAGAGCAATAAGAAGCTCCCCCTATTAATATTTGCAAACCTTTGCAGTTATCAAAAGGCAAGAAATGCGAATAGAATTTTGCAACATTAAATTGTTCTTATAATTTTGATACATGGGATCCTTACAGTTAGTCTCAGCATTTCTCCTTTAAATTGTTTAAAAAACGTGGCTGCATTTGGAGATACCACATTTTATTTTGGAACTGTGCCAGGCAAATAAGCACAATTTTTATCCTCACTTGGTTGAATAGGTGTTAGAAGCAATGCTGTCCCTGGTGCACAGTGTAAACAGATGCCTCGCATTTACAGTTGGTTGTTTATTGCTCAAACCATAAGCTCTTTCTTGGAGTGTTTCACAATTACTGGTATGCCACAAAAAGCAGTGGTTCTCCCTCTTGCTTAGTCTCTGTAGGTATTGCGGTGGTTCAAATAGCGCACCATGTCAGCTCATATCAAGGACAGGGGTTTAAAATTTAAAAACTAATTTCTAATCCATCATTTCCAAAGGGTGGCTGGGCGTCTAACTGGTGCATCTCCTTTCAGTGCTCTGTCAGCTGTGGCAATGGCACCCAGGATCGCCCAGTCCTATGCCGGACCAGGGACAACGCTATTGGCCTTTGTAAAGAGAATAAACCAGAGACTGTAAGGATTTGCAGACTACCTCCATGTCCAAGTAAGTGCTTGCCTTCTCTAGCATATATTGCTTGCTGAAAAAAAATGATGTTGATTGATGGTATTTATTTGAAACACCTTCATCGAATTTATGTTTGTGTGCTGCATCTGCCCGCCATAGCAGCTCTCCACAGCCCCAGTTTTGAGCAGACTTTCCAAATGTAGAGCTGTTGCGTGGCCGATGGGCTTCTTGGGCACGTGGTTGTTCTCCTCTCACGGTGGGGAGCACTGCTTGCCCCAGCACCACATGAGAGGCTGGGGCAGACCTCAGCACAGCGGTCCTGGGTGCGAAGCACTGCCCGAGCCAGGCCCCGCATCCCTGAGCCTGCTGCCCTTGGCAAGAGGGCATCGGTACAAAGATGCTGCCCTGCTTTACAGCCCCAGCAACAGTCCCATTCTGTCAAGCTCAAGTTATATTCAGGGTTATCTAACTCAGTTTTTTTAAGCTATAATAAAACTTTTCCTAGTTAATCCAGGACACTAGTGCCTTTATCCTTGTTATCTTTTCAGTAGTTTGCAAATGATACTGGTGAGATCATTTTATGTACTCCTATTAGTAAGTAATTCATATTTTTATTTTATTCTGGATGTATTTGTCAGGGTAGCTTTTGATTCCTAATTAATTAGAACCAAGCTGTCAATTATAGTCCCAATACAAAGATTTTAAAGAGGCAGTATAACTAAACTAGACTGGATGTATCTTAGGACATACTTTATGCTGTTGTAAGAAATGCTGCTGGAAAATTGGCCTGCAGGCTTGCTTCAGTGCTGGCTGTCAAGTGCTGAGCAGAAGTTGTAGCAAACTGGCAAAGCAACAACCTGCGTCCAAATCTATCTAGCCTGGTCTTAATCCCTCCCCAGACTCCTTCACCATCAAAGCTTGCTCCTTCTCTTAGTTTATCCACTTCTGACAGGTCAGCTACTTCATGCTAACATACGTTGGGTTTTTTTTTCCTCTCTTCAAGGAAATGTTTCTGATCCTTCGAAGAAAACCTACATGATACAATGGCTGTCAAGACCTGATCCAGACTACCCCATCCAGAAAATATCTTCAAGTAAAAGACCCATTTATAACTCTGCCTTTGCCCTTAAATGCATGCCACATCGAGTGTGGACTTTGCCTTTTGCTCTCTTCTTCTCTCTATGCGGAAAGTTCCCTTGACTTTGCCAAGTTAAGATCTTGGGCTGAATCTTTTTTTCACACCAGGCACTTGGTGCTCGGTGTCTTTCTTCTCTGGAGCTTGCGTAGCACTGGTGGTGGAGGTCTTGAAGTGTTGGGTGTGTGAAGTTGGATCTCCACAGTATGTTGCAGTCCTCTGAAAGGGAGCTGGGATCGGTTTGCTTGTTGCTTGGTGATGGTGAAAAAAGGCTCGTACTGGTTCATGATGTTCAGTTCGATAGCAAAACTGAGAACTTATTGTGAATGTGATCACATCACAATAATGACACCTTGTAGTGCTAAAGTTCTCCTTTATCTAAAAACCCTAAATCGCATAACTCTCTCGTTTCAGTTCGCTGACAGGGTAGTCTGATGAGTGAGAGATTTTTTCTCATTCCATTTTCCTTGGTGGTGCCATTGCTTTACTCACCCGTGCTGTTCGTCCCTGACCCCCACATTTGTGTTTGCAATGCGTGGAGAGCTCACCGGGAAGCAGAAGCTCAGTGTCTGTCGGTACTTTCCGTGCTGCTATAACGCTGTCCGCTCTCGCCAAACTCCCGGTGGTAGTTTGAAATATTTTTCCTTGTGAAAAGCTGCATTCTTTTTTCCCATTACGCAGTTTTTGCCAGTTTTGCATACTTTAGAAACAAAACCGAAGCAGAGTAGGCATGGTCCATGTTGAAGGTTGCGTGGTGGTGTTTTTCTTAAACTGGCAGAGGCAACATGATGTTTTCGTCGACTACGATGTCTCCAGCTTCTCGGCACGGAGCTGTTTATACTCATTACATCTTTGGTCTTTTTTCACCATGTGCATGTCTGACTTGACAGGTGCGGTTGTATGTGTGCGTGTGTGTATGCTCTATAGATGTGTCAACTGGCAAACATAACAGTGTGAACTACTACGGAATTACCTCAATTTTTATTGCTTTTTTTGCTTAGAGGAAGAATTTTAGAAAAATGCCTTAATGTTGAAATGTAAATGGCATTAATTTACAGATCCAGCTTTAAATATAAACAGTACACTGGAACCTTGAGTTAATCTTCATATGGAGTGTTTTTACTTGAAAGATAACTATTAGAAGGCAGTGAATTTAATCCAAGGTTAATTTGCACAGTGCATATCCACATCTTCATCAAGACAGGATTGTGACCTGACTTACTGAAATTTATCTGGCATTCTTGCTTCACCTTCCGTGTTTGTGTTGAAGATTTGGTATTCGCAAGTCATAAACCTGTTTGTGACAGTCAGTACCAATAGTGGAAGTGTTATCAACTTTAAAACTGCAGTCTTGGAGCAAATTGCTACCTTATTGCATTGATCATATTCTTTGGAAAAGTGGCATTTTTGAATCGTTGGGTCTTCAAGAGTGTAGCACTTCAAACTTGTCATTATCATGTGATCACATATTTAAATTTTGCTGTTAATATGATGATTTCCTGAAACATGTTAACAATTTACATGACAAGGTGAAAAAGCAAAGACACGTATCTGGCACTGAATACTGTTATGTAAAATAATTGGTGTTTAACTGTATAAATATATTCATGACTGTTACCTTTAAATAGACGATGTTTAGTGATGTTTCAAGAGATGGGTGGCTATAGAGAATGGTGCAATAAGGTATCTGGGCATTGTGCACTATGTCTATATGCACTTTGGTTTATCAGGGATATTTTATTAGTGTTTTGTATGTACTTAACATAATATTAAAGATGTGCCAATTCAGTTTGCTTTTCAATATTTTTTTATGAGACTAATGTGTACCAAAGTGACTGTGAAACTGATTTATTTTTTTCTTACTGATGTTTTGAAGATATACTTCCAGTCTGTCATGCATACTGCAAGTGAAAATCAATAAAAGTTCAGCAAATCTGGATATTTTGGTTTGGATAGAGGATAAAAATTTCATTCTGACATTCATAAGTTACAGAGCTTATTCACATAGCTTGTCAGATGTCCCTAAACATAGTACAGTTTTGTTTTCATGCATTTCTAAGCTCAACATTACATATTTTTGCTAGGAAAAAAGGCATTTTTCTAAAGGTGCTTTTAGTGATTCTTACAAAGCCAAGAACAGATCTGCCTTGTTGAAACTACATTTAAATGTTACATCTGTTGGCTTTTATTTTGCAAGCTGTTTGGGGAAGCTTGCATTAAGGTCATGCAAGACAAGGCAAAATGTTCAAAGGGGACTCTACCTGGTACGTAATAAATACATAAAGCTGTGTAGGCATATACAGTCCTTTGTATAGAGTTGTGCATGCGGATATGGACAGTTCCAGCTCTTAAAGAGTGGTTTGAAAACATCTCCGAAACCAAGGTACTAGTCTTGGGTTCGCTAGGAAGGAGTTGTTCTTTTTTTTCCAGCAGCATCTCACTTTAGCATTTGAAAAAAATGAAAATTGACACATTTGAAAATAGGAACCACGATTTTGCTTTTCTGCAACGTGCGACAATGAGGGCATAAACACAATGCAAGGAACGTGTTTCCACCTTCCTCAGCCAGCACTAGCATTTTGAAGCAGCAGCAATAGATATTAGTTTATTTTAGACTGATATGTTTGCCAATTAAACACCTATAATGCCCCATTTTGTTAACTGAGGATGAGTGAAGAGGAGACACCCACACTTCTGAGCTCACTTGATATCCCTGCATCTGCTCTGGTTTGCTACTTTGCTGTGAGGGTGCTGGCAGGGTAAGTCAGTGTTCGTAGCAGGGTGGTGAAATACGAGCTCCAGTAACACGATGACTTGAGCACGCTGCCTGCCATCGGGTACGCTCTAAATAAAGGCGAGTAATTGGAGTTACTCATGCTTTACTGTAAGAGTAGGTGGAGATGTAGTAAGTGTACAGAGAGAGGCAGAAGTGATTTCATCTCTGTCTCAGCACTCTGGTGGCAGAGAAAATATTTTGTTACTGATCATGCCAGGTGTTGGTCAGTCTGCCTTTCTCCTCAGCCCTCCCCTCTCCTACAAGCCCTCTGACTCCTCTTTCTTTTAGCATGGGGCTGAATGTTGAGATTTTTCCTTCCCTGCGGCTCCCCATAGTTCCTGGGTCCATCACTTCAGCCTGGCAGCACAGGAGCTGTAGAGTGCGTGTGTAGAACAGAGGACAGGTAGCTTTCTCTCCAAGGAGCCTGCTAGCCCCTCACCATCCACCAATTCATACGGTCCTCTACCTCCTCTGAGCAGAAATCACAAGGACTTGAGTAATCGCTGAGTAGAGGCCTGTTAATATTTCTCAGACAGTAAAACAGTGTGACCAGTTCTGCTTTTTTGGGAGGATTTGGCATTTTGCCACCTGAAGTTCAGCAAGATCAGGATCTGCTGTTACACTGGTATTGTAACATGGGCTGTTGTAACAGCTATCGACAGCCTAAAACCTATCAATTTTCTCTTTCCCTTTTAGCACAGTTTTCCAGTCAGTGACACCAAAATCAGGATTTTCCTGGGTCTCCTAGTCATTGATGGACTGGCTTGGCTCCATCGCACTGGAGTTTGTTCTTCTGATGGTATCAGCTCCTTTCTAGGAGGAGGAGAAAAGCTTCATGCTAAATGCACCACTTTTCTCTCGAGCAAGGACCATGCTAAGGCAATGCTGCTGTTTTCAGAATAGAAGTACCCAGCAAAAAAAATCACTTCAGTGGGAGATGGATTAATTCAGAGAGTTATACGGTACACATGGAAATAAGACTTGACTTTCTTGAGACAGTTTGGATAAATATAAATTACCCCTGACCGTAGTTAGTCACTGTTAAGTTGCAGAAAAGCATTAAAAGGAGCAAAGGCGGGGGGGGAGGAAGATTCCTCAGTATAAACCTTGATGACTTTCTGGGGGTTTAATGTAGCAACAGCACAGCACTATTGATGTGTTTTGAACTCTAAGCCAAGGCAGGAGTGCACGTCGTCGTGGCTGCGTGGTCCTCAGGGTACCACTTGCAGAAAGTGAAGCCAAAAATGAGAATGTTACAGTGTGCGTGGGGTTGGTACACTGGGTTCAGATCGGCTTTTGCATCCCTTCGAGTGAACTGAGGTTTAGGTTTAGTATTAAGCCTGCTTCTGCCTATACAAGGCTCATTTGCCAGTTTTCCACCGCACTTGAAATACCGAACCCTCTGCCCACTGCCAAAGCTTCAGCTGTGTTTCTTTTTCTGGTTAATCTGAAGATGCTCTTTATTTATCTGTTCCATTTTTCTCTTTCAGAAGATCATTGTCAAGGAGACAAGTCAATGTTTTGTCGCATGGAGGTTCTCTCCCGTTACTGCTCGATTGCTGGTTACAATAAGCTGTGTTGCAAGTCCTGTAGTATGTACAGCAACATAACAGAGGACGACAATGTAACGGATTCTAACGTAAATAAGAATAATGTCATTGAGGAGGAGCTCCTGACAACCCTCAGCCCTCCCATGGGAGCATCCACCACACAGTCTGCCACCACCAGCCCTCCTCTTGTTTCCAAAACACGTGCGCCTCCTTCCAATGCAACCGAGGAGCACCCAGAAATCAATGCGGTGGATGTCCCCTATAAAATCGATGGGCTGGATAATGAAGTATCACAGCACAACATCATTACACAGAGGAGGATACCTTATGAAAGGACAAGGAATCGGAGAATTCAGGAGCTGATCGCTGAGAAAAGGAAAAAAGAGACTCTTAGGAAAATAAACTAAAATGGAAATATGACATAATCAACGTTTTTCTCTTATAGAGATGTTACCAACAGCATAGTATTGCCCATGTCGTAGAGACTAAAAACGGGGAAAAAATCAAAGTGGTGCTATGGCAGAGATGCCAAATTCTAAAGCCTACTATAAACGGAGATGACAGATTGTTTCGTAAGTGCTAATCTGAACGCTTTGACGGCCAGGTTTGCAGGGCACGGCAGAGCATTAGTGCAATATCACGGCAGTGTTTCACTGAATCCAAACAAACTGTAACACCTAGGCCAGGTTAGCAGGTTTCTTGTTTATGGGCTCATCTAAGTCTTCTATGCCTGTGTAAAACTGCTTGGGAATAGTAATGGGAGTTACACTTAGGACGGAGGAAAGCGGTCCCAAGACATAATAAATCCCTCCACCACTGACAAGCAGGCAGTCAGCAATCCTGTGATGCTTCCGTGCGTTGTGTAAACCTGGGCACTAACTCAGCCGCGGTTCAGGAAGGTGCTGAAGGAGATGCCAGGCTAGGTCAGCTGGCTTTGGTAGAGCTGCTCCTGTGGTTACAGCTGGGCATGTGCTTACATAGCTTTCTTAACTGGGGCTGCGTAAGAAAAATATATAGAAAATTCTGTAGCCATATATTTATGTGTAAATTAAAAACTGGCTAACAGTAGTTTACATATTTGCATAAACAATTTCAGAGGATTCTCCTAGACTTTTGAATGCGTGCAAGACATTTAGTAGGGTAGATCCGGCCAACTTGGACTGACAACATCCTAGTCTTTCTGTTTACAATTATCCGTATTTTTGATAGTCTGTAAGTTCCTGTAATGCAACAGCCTCAGTGATCTTTGTTGGTTGGTGCTTTTTTTATTGGTCTGATTTTTTTCCTACCCATTTACTGTTTAACTTAAAGATGACTGGATTCTTGTTGCCTTTTCTTTGGTGCTTTGTTAAGAAAACATTTTTTTTTTCTCCCATAGGGTGAGGTTATTTTGGAGGAAATAATTCTGTATTATCTTCCTTTCCTTAGGACAGCTTTATTGGTGCAGAAGGGAACAGTTTTTTGCTGTGCCCTGCCATGTACCTGTACATCCACACACACACACGTGTACTCACAGTACCAGGTCTGCTAGAAACTTTAAGACGTGTAACCTGACAACCCTTTGAGTACTTTCCCCTCAGGGTCATCATGGTTTTCATAGGTCATTTTGAACTCCTCGTTGGAAATCAGAAGATGAATTCAGCTTGGCTCTAATGCTGCAGAGACGGGGAAAAAGTACTGGTTCCAGTTGCAGGTGGCATCTGAGCAGTTTTTCTCCTGGCTTGGACCCTTCCACTTGTTTCCTCTTTGCTGGTAAACCTCCTGCAGAGCCCCAGGCTTCCCTGAAATCCTCCTTTCATCACTGGGTAGGTCTGATGGCTCCTAGTTCAGATTTTCCAGTCTGAGAGTAAGATCTCATCCTCCAGCCTGATCTGGTCTTGGTTTGAAGCAGCGCCAGTAATAAGCCTGTTGGTACAGTCACGTAGTTATGGGAAATGTGCTGAGCGTCCAGCAATGTGTAAACTCTTCTGTAGCCCAGCTGCTGGCAAAGAGCTGCAGAAGTATTGTAAGGTGAACCACGTGTGGCTTCCCGCAACCCTGTCTTCTGCCCTGGACCACCGCGGCTGCGCAAGCTACCCAGTCTCCCCTTCAGAAGAAGCCGGTTCTGCTGGAATGGAGACGTGAGCCCGCGGGAACAGCAGCCTTTGCAGCACTGGGATGTTGAACTGGTCTGGCCTGAGCTGCGGCCAGAAGACTTTGAAGGACAAGACTTGGTTTAAGGAAAATACTTTATGGAGGTACTAGCCAAAGCAGATAAGGAATGTTTTCAGCTTGGTGTGATGGCACCAAGTGTCGCTTCTCACAGAGGACCAGAGTGATACACTCGGGTGAGTGTTTCGGGGCAGCTCAGATAGTGCAGGGATGGGAGTTATGCTGAAGACCATGAAGACGGGGAAGCACAAAAGGCCTGGTAAAAGTCCAGAGCACTAGTAAACAGCTCCTGGGCCAAGCAGACGTGGCTGCAGATGTGAAAGAAGCAGCCAGGGAAGCAACAAAGCAAGCTGTTCTGGTTTTGAAAAATAAAACTAAAGCTCCACAGTTTGACAGCGGTGAGCAGCGGTTTGCTGGGGTGGTGGCTGGAGTCTCACCTCAGGCTTCAACATGTGAGACACTGAGCATTTTCCTGCAGTCGAAGGCTGCTTATCGTCAGTTGCCCACGTGGTAGCCTTTGCTCGCCCAGCCCTGCTCCGTGGCCTGCCTGCCGTTGCAGAACCACGATGCACGGGCAAGCCCGGCGCCGGCCCCGGGAGCCTTATGCCAAGGGATTTGTGGTTGCCTACGGCCAGGACAAGTTTTAGTAACAACGTACGGTCAGGTCACATCTGTGCAAAACAGCAATGTAGGAATGAGCATTGAAGGGAAAAAAAAAAAAACCCCACCATGCTATTTATAAGCAAGGAAGACGTGTCTAAATCAACATCATTCCAGCTGCCGTGCCATGGGAGACGCAAGCTGTAGCTGGGCTCCCAGCCTGTAGACATAGCGAATATTTCTTGCCTTCCACATTTCCTTTACACAGATGTGGTTGGTGTAAAACTCATCTTTTCCCCTTCAAGCTACTATCCTGCTTTCGGCTCTGTGGACAATAAAAAGAAACCACAACCCCCAGCTTTTTCATAGCCTAGAAGCACATCCAAGCATATGATAAACTTAGGAAAAACTCTCACAAAACCAAGGGTGGAGAGGGGTTGGGGCTTGAAGTTACACAGGTCAGGAGGTAGAATTTTGCTGCCAGGATGGTACCAGTCGTCTTCGCTGGGACTTTGTGCAGACCCACTTCTTTGACCTCCAGAAGCCCGAGATAACCCATCTAATATCTTCTGTTCTTCCTTAGCGTCAGGAATAGGCTTAGTCAACCAGGCAATGTGAAGAAATGCCCCAGGAGGAAGCGCCCACAGCTCAAATGCTGCCTTACAAATAGCCACTTCTGTCCAAAGGACTTCTAGGTTGTGTCCCAGTAGCAAGTGGGGCAGGAATTTATTTGGTGCAACTTCAAGTGACCTCTCTGCAAACAGCATGAGGAAAGGCCCATTCCAGCGCAGAGACTTGACCTTGAAAAACCTCCCGGTGGTTCTGTGCTGAGCATTTCCCAGTGTCTCCCAGTGGCCAGGACTGCTGTAGGCTGGGCAAGGTCAATTCACAGGGGTTCACTCGCTCATGTGCGGCATGGGCACCCTGGCTGAACTTGTAAAGCTGGTTCAAAGTTCAGAAGCTGGACGGCTTTGTTCTTTCTCTAGAGTGAATCAGTTTGCAATCAAACAAACCAAAAGCATTTTTCCAGATAAAGTGGAAACTTCTTCTGCATCTCAGAGCAGAAGCAGCCTCTCAGAAGGCTGGCGTGGTGCTATGCGAGGCCTGGTGGTCCTTGGGGACCCAATGCAATACCTTGTGGCATCTGCATTTAGGAAGGGCTTGCTCCCTTCTCATTCTCACCTCTAGAGATTTAATTTGATTTATTTCTCGCTGGTTTTAATTCTACTGAATATTTCTTTAGCTGTTATTTGGGGAACACTGAAATGATACTTGAAGGGGCAGCTTCAGTCTAGGTTGCTGAAGACGGTGAGATGTTGATGGACACAGACTGGTCTATCTTCTTATGGAGCAGAGCCACCAGCTGCCTTCTCTTTACAGTCTTGCTGTATGAGAGGAACAAAAAAGTCTCTTCAGACCAGGAAAGATGCCTTCATTTCAAGCTGGCATAAGTTTTTCAGAAGGTGTTTCTTTCAGCAGTTCCCTGTGATGGTGGTTTCCTACGAACATGTACCTCACTTCTACTGGAAAACACAAAGTAGAGCGCTATTGATCAAGAAAAAGCAGCCCAAGGCAATAGATGGGGTGTTGCTCTCAGCTCATCTCCATTCCATGCCATGCAGTGGATATTTTGGTCATTTTGTGGTTAGTGGAACTTTGACAACTGTTTCCTCTTTTCTACAATGCTGTAACTGGGCAAGAGCATCATCGTAGTGTGTCTTCTGTAATCGTGTTGCTGTCACCCCGGTACTGCATTATGAGACATAATGAGCAGAGACTGGTATTTTAATGTAACCTAATCCACAGAAACTAAAGCAGATCGAGAAGTAAATATATTCCTGCAGAGACCATCTCAGAGATCTGAGAGCTAAAGCAAAGTGCTCCCATTAAGCAATGCATTTTGTGATCTAATGATGCAATTACATGGCTTTCTAAATTGTCATTTTTCTGTTGGTCTAAACTTAAAATCCAAGTGACAGCCCCTCATGAAAAAAAAAAAAAGAAATATTCCAAATCGATTCTGGTTGCTTTGGCTCCAATCTACTGCCATTTTTTTCACCAACATTCCTTTAAAAATTTCTGTAATCTATTATGAATGCATCACTTTTTATATTCATATATCCATTCAATATTTAGAGTCTCGCAACATCTCCATAGAATGCTTTCAGATATTTTGAGAATTCTAGAAATGGTGCTTTACCAGTACTCAAAGGGTTTTGTGTTTTATTTTATTAATGCATTTAATATCTTATTTACTCACCTACAATGCACAGTATTAGCTATGTTCATCTGAATATCTATATGCAACTTCCATTCACTTACATATGCCTTAACAGAAATCGCAATAAATAGCCATTTCTTGTATATTAAAAATGTATATACAAATTAGAATCTTTAATTTTATAATTTATTAAATTCAAATGTCTGTGTTCTTTTGCAAAGTGTTTGACTTTTCCCTGTGCTTTTTTTCATTGAACTAATGTTATGCAGAGATACTGGGGGAGGAAGAACCATCATCTTCAGATTCAAAACCAATTCAATTTCTGAACTGTTCTCTTAACGAAGTGGGCTTGGGATACACTTGCTGCCAAAGTCCTACATCCTTGTCACAACATCTGTTATCCAGGGCCGAATATCATGAAGTCACTGGGTCAATACCTCAGTTGATAACTGTACAGAAATTAATCCAACTCACTTCAACCTGCTCGAGGCTCTCAGCCATTACATTCGGCAGAAATCCATCCTGCTCCGTGTATCAGCTCCTTAACAGGCTCAGTTATTCGGGCCTCTATTCAGGATGATGAGCAAATTTCGCTTTGCATGTGCCATTGAAAAAATAATTGCTCCTTTCCATGAAATTCTTTTGCATACATTTTCCTGCCATATCCTGCACGCTCCTAGCCAGGTTCCCTTTAAAGCCTAAATGAATCTCTCCCATCTAATTGAATTTTGCTGCCTGAGGATTTGAAAGATCTCCGCTTACCTTGATTATTCAGTTAGCACCATGCAGTGCATTCAAGTCCAACATGTTCTTTAATCAGGTAATGAACCAACTCAGCATTTTCAATATGGAAAAGACATTTACTTACTTAAATGCTCTGATAAAACAGCAGACCAGCCAAACCCTGGGTTTCATTTACTGTAACAATTCATACAGTATCCAATTCACAGCTGCGACAAGGGTTATATTTAACTGGCTTTCACTTTCCCAACCCAAAGATTTCGAGACTTTTGGAGTGGCCGCAGGAAAGGGCCTCATGTCCGTACCCCAGACACGAGAAACACCCATGGTGGGGGTCGCACACGTCCAACACCCCTCCCTCCCTCCCTAGTCTTTGTCTCCATGTCTGAAATGCCTACAGGTGACAATTACAGGTTGCCATCTCCTCCTCTCCTGGCCTACATCAGCTTTTTAGCCCTTTTGCATCCATTCTTCAGACGGGCAATAATTGATGCCCATGTGGGCGCCTGGACAGACGTACGCAGACGTACACACGGCCCCTCCAGGTGTCAAAGCTCGTGAGCATCATTTCCCTGGCGTGGGGGTGATGCCGAATGCAAAGGGAAGTGGCAGAATGTTTTTAACTTTAAAACCTACCTCATCTCTAAGGGGAAATAATATGATTGTCCCCTGGGCCATGCTGGGGGACTGTCACTGCTTTGGAAAGCCTGTGGGAGCTCAACAGCCACACAACACCTCTTTCTCCAAGCGTATTTGAAGATGGGCCAGGTACCTGCCGTGGGGGGTGGGTGTGCACATAAGCTGTGCATAGGGAACCACCCTGTGAGTGTTTGTTCCAGGAGCTTCATCCAGTTGAAGGCTTTATTCTCATGACCCCCAAATTTGAGTGGCCCAGCTCAGGTCTCACTAGAGGTAACAAATTCCTTCCAGGATGCCTGGTGTTACAGGGGGTGCAGGATCACAGCGGGTGAACCACTGAGTACCTCACCAGCTGGGCTTCATGCTCTGCATGCATTCAAGCAGAAGCTCCCTGGCAGTGGAAGGAAAGGAAATGTTATACTAAAAGGGAGAAGCTGAAGGGAGAATCCTCTGTCTATCTTGTTCACACAGACAATGACCGTACACTATCCTACTCCTGTGGCATCTGCAAACACCAAATACTGGTGTTTTGCCTGTTCCGCAACATGAAGCCGTGCCTGGCTCTGTGCATCCCCACACAAGCATGTGCGATACATCGGCAGCAAGCTGTAAGCTAAATGCCAAAACCATGCACTGCAGAATGGGTTGCGTTTGCAACCTCCGTTTTCCGTGCCTGAGGACCCCGTCCTGAAGAGGTGCTGAGGGGAGACCCCACTCGCTTCAAGGAACCACCGCTCTGGCCCTGGAAGAGATAAAATCACCCTCTGCGCTGCAGAGACTGTACAGGACTGCTGCTGGGCATTATCGGGGGCTCAGCTCCCTGATACATGGCGAGTTAGCTTATGGTCCCCTTCCTCATGTGCACGGGGATCCCTTGCTCGTGCACCGGCAGTCACAGGCGCTGCGGGGTTACCCGGAGGGCAACTGGTTCGACAAGGAGGAACGGGCTAGGGATGGAGCTCCCCTCCAAAGCTGCTTGCAACACGAACACCAGTAAGAGGTAGCTTGGGCAGAGCCAGGAGCCTGCGCTGGTAAGCTAGAGCCTCCCTGAGCAAAATGGTCACACCTTGGGAGAAGGACTTACAGCTTGGTGGTGCAGAAATGAGCAAACAGTCAGGGAATCCCACGGCTGGCTTTGCTGAGCACCCTCTGGGGGAAAAAAAGGAAAAGCCGTTCAAGGAGCAATCCCAGGCCAGCAAAGCAGTTATTCAGGTTATTCTGAATTACACTGGGCAGAATGTAGCTCCTCCACAGTGCTGTGCAAACCTGACTGCCCCTTCACACACTGAGGGGGGCACAGCCTGATTTCCTCCCACCCACCCAAGGCTGCTGGCTCAGCTTGGCTCTGCTCACAGGGGTCAAAAAATGGTGCAGAGCCCTTCTGGGGCTGGAATGCCTGGAAACCCCACTGGAGCTGTGTGTGTGTGCGGGCACATGTGTGTGCTTGTTGCTTTCCTGTGC
>Ga0065711_1000763_pt1 | contig 70752 bp, 30 predicted proteins | sample Hoacrofraction12_FD_59098 | JGI IMG/M metagenome (GOLD analysis project Ga0065711, IMG submission 59098) | Hoatzin crop microbial communities from Cojedes, Venezuela - Epithelial fraction 12 v2 (version 2) | ecosystem: Host-associated > Birds > Digestive system > Esophagus > Crop | place... | reverse complement strand
CAGTAGGCTGCACAGGACCTTGTCCAGGAGGGTCTTGAATATCTCCAGAGAAGGAGACTCCACAACCTCCCTGGGCAGCCTGTTCCAGTGCTCCGTCACCCTCAGAGGGAAGAACTTCTTCCTCATGTTCAGACAGAACTTCCTGTGCTTCAGTTTGTGCCCATTGCCCCTTGTCCTGTCACTGGGCACTACTGAAAAGAGCTTGGCCCCATCCTCCTGACACCGACCCTTCAGATATTTGTAAGCATTTATAAGGTCCCCTCTCAGCCTTCTCTTCTTCAGGCTGAACAAGCCCAGCTCCCTCAGCCTCTATTCATAGAAGAGATGTTCCAGTCCCCTCCTCATCCTCGTAGCCCTCCGCTGGACTCTCTCCAGTAGATCCTCGTCTTTCTTGAACTGGGGAGCCCAGAACTGGACACAGTACTCCAGATGAGGCCTCACCAGGGCAGTGTAGAGGTGAAGGAGAACCTCCCTCGGCCTGCTGGCCACACTCCTCCTAATGCACCCCAGGATCCCATTGGCCTTCTTGGCAGCCAGGGCACACTGCTGGTTCATGGTCAACCTGTCATCCACCAGGACACCCAGGTCCCTCTCTGCAGAGCTGCTCTCCAGCAGGTCTGCCCCAAGCCTGTACTGATGCATGGGGTTGTTCCTCCCCAGGTGCAGGACCCTGCACTTGCCCTTGTTGAACCTCATCAGATTCCTCTCTGCACAACTCTCCAGCCTGTCCAGGTCACACTGAATGGCAGCACAGCCTTCTGGTGTATCCACCACTCCTCCCAGTTTTGTGTCATCAGCAAACTTGCTGAGGGTACACTCTAATTCTTCATCCAGGACGCTGATGAAGAAGTTAAACAAGACTGGGCCCAGTACCGGGCCCAGTTTTACTTGAAGTAAAATTTTATCATGATGCTATAACTCCTAAAATAAAATTGAGAGAAAAGCATAAATTATATTCTGTCATTCTTGGAAACAATTCTGCATTTTAGCTGAGCAGTCACAAGCTGGGTTTTGCAGCTACCCGGGGAGAAAAAAATTGTGGTAAAGGATGACCATTCTGGTTTGTGGCTTTCTCCTACTGAAGGCTTTTGTTCTGTGTTTGAATCATGACTTTACATCGTGGGTCACAGAGGGTCATTTAATGACACAGACATGGCAGGTTCTGACTTGCCTGGCACCATTTTTCTTGGAGTTGTGCTTCAACTCAGGAGCAGTAACAAAACGGCAGAGTGCAAAGAAAAGGTGGAATTTTTCTCCATATGTATGTAATACTGCTTTTCTTTTAAGCATAATTAACATCCAGTATACATCAGAAATTTGCACTGATAGCACTGTTGAAAAAACACACAGCATTTGGTTGACATGAAAAACCCAGAATTTCTTTCTCCGTAGGCTAAGGAGGTTCTTCCAAAGAAATTGTTGATAGTTTTGGGGGTTTTTTATTAATTGAGTGAAAAGGCTTCTGACTGAAGCCATTTGTAGCTCATAAAAGTTTCTATTTTACTGGTTAAACATGTATAATTGTGTATGATTCATATGCTAATGCTGCCACTTGATGCTAACTTTTTTCCCCTGCTATCATATAATGGAATTGTGTACGTTAATGTGCCCATCTGCTCAGCTTAGGCAGTGCTGAAATCCAGAAAGAAGCTATGCAGAAATGAATCTGTATCGAATTGCTTTTTAAAACTTGATATAAAAGACTTCTTACAGGACTGTTTATCCTTGAAACATATCAAAACACTTTATAGTGAAATCAATAAATGCCGTGCATTGTACACAGCATGATTTGCAGTCAGTTCTGATATAGAATACACCTCTTACCCAGCAGCAGCTCTGGGAGATTATTTAAAGCCATGATGGAAGGATGCCATCAAATGAGGAATGCAGGTTGGCTTCTCCTGAGTAGGGGTAGTAACACACAATTTCCTCCATACACTAAAGTAACTTCTTCTCTGTGTGCGGACAGATCTATGGTACACATCCAGAGTCTTGGCTCCAAATTTCCCCTGAGCATTACTCTATTTGCAAGTTCAGACCTCCAATGACTTGCTGAGAGCACTAATTCATGTCCAATTTAAGTACAGATGAAATCTGGAGGTTTAATGTATTTAAAGCTAAATGTGTCCAGGTTTTCAGGAAGGGCATTCTGCTAGGACTTCTAAAATGCATGGAGGGAGGGAGTTTCTGCCCTACCTAGGTGGCTTGTGTTTTATAGCCTGACTTTAGTATCAACTCAGTAATATTTCCTTGTAGTTGCAGGGAGCCTGACAAAGTAGCTATGAAACACTACCTGTACTTCTCCCTTTGATGCCAGTGTTTTTAAAGATGTCGTATTGATGATTTAGATGGTTGCATTTTAAGTTTGGAGAAGCAGAGCACTATTATAAGGAATATCACTAGTGTGTGTGGCAAGCAGTATTTACAGTACCATCCTTGTATGTCTGTGCTTTCCCGATGTGACACCTGCCACTTTGACCATCCTAGTCCTGAGGTGGATGAGGGACTCCTGCCCTGGGCTGCACAGTTAGTGGTTTGCTATGGGCAAGCTGCATTTTGAGCACTGTCTTTCCTGATATGACCTGCCTCCCTAGCTGCAGTGCTGGGCTGGATCATCTCTCCTGCACTAATTCATGATGTAAAGCTCTAACAACAGTGAAACTCGTGATGGGAGACAATTGGGCCAGGTTGTCTTACCTCGTATAAGAGACTTGGCAGCACTAACAGGAGAAAGAACAGAGGCTTGTCTTCATGCATGAGCCTTTAGCAGCATGTCACTAATGTCTCCTATCAGGAGGTGGAGGAAAGGGCATGCAAATCTTTAAAACTTAGAAAATGCTGGCCAAGTAGTGAGATGTCACCTATGCAATTAATACTTCTAAGAGTGAGCTAGTTTCTTTAGTGGTCAGAAACGTCCTATATTACTGTACTGCAGGGTTATTTTGTACAGATCTGCTGTACTCCTCAGTCCCCTCACCAGTATGCTGAGGCTGCCAGTTAATTGGCAGCTGCCTTGCTGTAGCTCAGAGATGAAGATATTTGTTGTCCTGGAGTGGGATCAATAACTGTGCTGCTTTACTTCCAATGTCTGTGATTTCTGGCAAGCATGATGACTTTTCTGCTATCTTAACCCAAACTATGATTTAATTAGATGATTTTTAAATGGTCAATATGGCTATCTGTTGTGTGCAAAGACTTTCTTACAATCATAAGCTGAGCAGCCAGAACTTCAGAACCTTCCAGCGGACATCTGTGTTAATTTGGGGAGCTCTTCAAGCCTTTTCCTTTCAGGCCAGCTCTGTTGTGTTCTGTCCTCATCTTTCTGCTTTTAAGCACAGAACCAGTCCCATGCCCTCAGCAGGAGCTAGAGTCTTTTCCCAGTGCCAGCGAATTGTCTCATCCTCCTTTGTCTCCATTTCCTCCTCCCATCTCTGTTCCAAGAGTGGCTTATCTTGAGAGAGCAGAGCATGGTGTGAAAACAAATAAGTATATAGGTACAGTAAACATCAGGTCAAGATACATTGATTCAGTTTACCACAGCAGGGTGGCATTTCTGAGACAGTTGTTTAAGGTATGGAAGGGGATTTTCTGGGCTATCAGCTACATGGCTTCTGTTGGGAGAAAAGTACTGGGTTTTTTGTTGCTTCATTAGAATGACAAACAAAAAAGCAGAGTGCACTGAGTGCCAAAGCCGTATTTATCTTCACGCCATATTCAGCACTTTCTCAAGGTGAATATTCTAGTTCAGAAAGAAATTGTGAAAATGCAGACTGCGGCAGCAAGTTCCTAAGTCTCTGAGCATGCTTTTCAGCAACACATTTTGAAGTTGAATTTCTTTCCTCTCAGGAAATTGCTCAGGTTATGGATGCTTGAGTTTAACGACGAATCTGTTACATCAAAGATTGAATGGGAGCATGGGTCTTGCTAGAAAGGCCAGCTGGGTAATAATACTGCAGGGAAAAGAGAGGCAAGATTTAAAATGAGAAGGGGGTAAGGAATAAAGAGGTATGGGAGAAAGACACAGCAGAACTCGAATCTTTTCAGTAAAGGACAGATAACAAAGGTTTCCATGATGCAGGCCGTGCTTCTTTAAATTTGTCAGAGGCATCAAGCCTTGGACGGTGGTGCTAACGTGTCCTTGAAATCTTTGGGAGGCCTGCTGCAAGGGCAAAACTGAGTCCTGACATAAGAGTTCCTGAGGGAACTGGGATTGTTCTGTGGAATGGCTGAGGGAACAGGGATTGTTTGGTCTAGAGAAAAGGAGACTGAGGGGAGACCTTATTGATCTCTACAACTACCTGAAAGGAGGTGCAGTGAGGCAGGTCTTGGTCTCTTCTCCCAAGTAACTAGGGATAGGACGAGAGGCGATGGCCTCAAGTTGCATCAGGGGAGATTTAAATTGGATATTAGGAGAAATTTCTTTACTGAAAGAGAGGTCAGGCATTGGCACAGGTTGCCCAAGGAGGTGGTAGAGTCCCCATCCCTGGAGGCATTCAAAGAACATGTAGATGTGGCACTTCAGGACATGGTTTAGCAGGCATGGTGGTGTTGGATTGATGGTTGGCCTTGATGATCTTAGAGGTCTTTTCCAACCTAGATAGTTCTATGTTTCTATGATTTTATGACCGTGCTGGGGCAGGAGGGCGAGGGGGCAGGAGGTTGAAAGCAGGTGATGGACATATAAACCATGTCCATATACATGGAAAAATCTGTGGAAGTGTTGAATCTTGCCACTTGAGAAAGAGGCTCATGTTCCAGCTACTTGCTGCTCTCCCTCACCTGCTCTGGGGAAATACTCCACCTCCTGCCAAGGGCACAGAGCAGGATCTGTACACAATGGCAAAAGGCTGACAGCCAACAAAAAAAACAGAGGAGCTTCTCTAGGTTTAGAAAGGAAGCAGCTGTGGAGGAGCTGATTCTTGAGGAAGTCTTAGTTCTGTCGATGTAGTTCATCGTGGGTTACCTTCACTGCCAGAGATGAAAAGACTCATTCTCAGGCCACTGTGGAATAACACCCTGACCAGGTTTGCTGTGGAGTTAAAATGGTGATAAATGTAACAGATGCCTCCTCGGGCTTTTGGGGCAACTTTTGGGTTTGGTTTGGGGTTTTTTTATTCTGGTGGGAAAGCTGATTGGCAAGCACTGTACTGTATTGCCACCTCAGTGCTGTCAGTGCCACTGTTTGTGGTTTGTGGCCTTGCTGTTGTTGTGGGCTGGATGCATTTTGTGGTACAGGTTAATTCTTTTTTAATAAATCCAGGTCACTTCGTACAACACTGTCTTTAGAGCAACTTCTAGTGTCAGACTCCGCAGGAAGCCATGAAAAAATGAATGCCAGTTGTGGAAGGCTATAGCCTTAAGACAACTAGGAAAGGACGAAGAGTCCTGCACAGAACTGCATCGTTTATAGCACTTTTACGTAAGCATGACAACTTGCTTGATTTATGTGTGTGTATTTTTGGACTTATTTTCTTCCTATTATCCCAGAAATTCTGTTTTGTCACGCCTCTGAGGCTATTTAAAGACTGCATGATATTCCATCACCTGCCTGATTTACAGTAGTGCACTGGAACAAATGCCCAGATGCTCCGTTTCCAGGGGACAAGGGCATCCGTGCCTGCCTGCAGAGATGAGGACAGCTGGTTCTGCTACTGGCTGGATCATGGATGCCTCTGTTCTGGGGATCAGAAAAGGGGCTGATATTTCTGAGTTTCCCAGGATGTGTGCTCCCTCATTCTGCACTTGGAAATTTTATCTGAATGAGACTGTTTGGGTTGTTTGGGATTCTGGTAGTCTGATACGAGTAAGTGGTGTTACATAAGCATGAAGGGTGGTTTTGATGTGTCTCCGATGTGTCAGATTTGTATGCTGGCTCTAAACACTGTCCACTCACAAGCACCGTGTCTGGGCTTTGTCAGACGTGGTGTCACTCTGCTGCTCAGCACATTCGTGTTGTGTTGTGGTTTAACCCCAGCCAGCCACTAAGCACCAGACAGCCGCTCACTCACTTCCACCCTGGTGGGATGGGGGAGAGAGTCGGAAGGGTAAATGTGAGAAAACTCAGGGATTGAGATAAAGGCAGTTTAATAGGTAAAGCAAAAGCTAGGCATGCAAGCAAACAAAAGAAGAAATTCATTCACTCCTTCCTATCGCCAGGCATGGATCCAGCCATCCCCAGGAAAGCAGGGCTCCATCACGTGTAACAGTGACTTGGGAAGACAAACGCCATCACTCCAAACATCCCCCTGCTCCTTCCTCTTCCCCCCACTCTGCATACTGAGCATGACGTCATATGGTATTGAATATCCCTTTGGCCAGTTGGGGTCAGCTGTCCCGGCTGTGTCACCTCCTAACTTCCCATGCACCTGGCAGCCCAGGCCAGCATGAGAAGCTGAAAAGTCCTTGACAGCCTAGCAACAACTAGAAACATCAGTATGTTATCAACAACATTCTCATGCTAAACCCAAAACACAGCACTATACCAGCTAACAGGAAGAAAATTAACTCTATGCCGGCCAAAACTGGGACACATGGACAGAAGGATGGAGAGACACCTTCATCGGCACTTACAAAGGAAGGATCATGTTAGTATTTACCGAGTGGTAGACTTCCAGAGAGGCATAGAATTCCTACAAGTACTCTGACTCCTTTGGTTATTTACCATGACAGATTAATCTAAAGTTCCTGGCTGAACCCAGTGAGCACTAATGTGATTATTGTCCAACCACTTTAGAGGGAAGAAGGTCTGCAATTTAAGGAGATGAAGAAGGGCGTGTGGAAAAAATTTCACCTCCAGGCAGGCAAGCACTATTTCTCAGAAGTAACCTGTGACAGAATATGAAGAGCACCATCTACTGATGCAGAAGAAAATGAACCATTTGTATACAAAGCCTTTTTTTCCCTTTTCCTTCTCCCAAGTTGAGATGGTGGCGGCTTCCTGAATGCAGGCTTTAAACTGGATTTTGGTTGTCAGTAGCAAGATGTTTTAACTATTGACTGCCTTTGATTATGGTGGTGATAGAGGAGATGGTGTCTTCTATACATACACGGTCTGTTCTGTCCCTCAGCAATCCCAGCAAAGAAGGGGCCTAGTTAGTACCCTCCACATGCACAGATACGCCTCCCAAATATATCAGATGCCTGTCTAACCCTCATCGTCACGACAGTTTCTTTCAGTATCAGCTTAGAAAAGCATGGCAATCTTCCACAGACTGTCACAGTCTCTTTCCAGTGCCAGCTCCCCTCAGCCTCCTGGCTGAAAGCTGAGCGATTTGTGACAACCTCACCTGACAGCTTTATGTGCTCCATGCTGGAAACACTCCACAAACTTCAGGGACTTCATGCTGACATACTGTGTTGTGCAGGGGAGTGGGTCATGAGGGTCCTCTTACTGTCAGCTCCTAGGCAGACAGCACTATTCACCTTAGAAATTTGGCATCATCTTAAAATGAGGAAAGTATTTCTGCAGTACTCATTGGCTCTCTGGATCTCGGTCAGCCTGGCCTGCCCTCCTCTGCTGTGGAGGAGTATCTGTATTCTCAATCTTGTGTTCTCATCACTAACTGGTTCTCCATCATCAGGGCCTCTTGTTCAGTGCCAGAATGGACATGACGTTGAATCATTCAGAATCCCTATTCCTGAATTTAAAGCATTTGCCTGACTACTCTTTTTTGGGGAGGAGGGTGAGTACCTCACCCATGATCTAAAAAATTTATATTTAAAGATGATAGAAGCTCCCTTAATCTCTCTGATTGAAAAGTTTGCCTTACATGAGTTCTGAGAGGAATGATGAGACCTTCACAGATACCTGTGTCTCACATGTAGTAATCTCTCTGTCTTGTTACTGCCCGATGATATAGGAAGAGAGAGTCTTGCTTCCTATTTTAAAGAAGCACAAGGCTGCCTTTTTTGTAGTACACCAGCACCACTTAGTGCTGAGATCTTCCAGAGGTCACTAATAGAATAAAAAGTTTATACATGATGGTATTCAGCTTCTAAGTGAAGCCCAAGTTCATGAGGCTTTGTGTTATGCGTAAGTTTGTGGGAGTGCCTAAGTATTTTTTGTTCTATCTGTGCTCTCTCTTTCCTCCTCGCCCCCACTTCGTACAGCTTGCCGCGTCTTTTCCCACTGTTAGCAGTACATCTGTTAAGTACACGGTTTAGGGACTGGAATCTAAGGTACAATTCATTTCTTGGGCCACCCCTTGCCAGTCAATTCCAAAACTATATATCCAGCAACAGCTGCTGTTCTCCATCTTTAAGTTTCTGTGACCTCTAAGGGATATGGACGGATTGAATAAAGTCAGAATGTAAACAAGAGAGAGAAAATCTTAGATTGGTTACCGTGGTTGGGGGAAAAACCCAAAAGTGAACTTCTGAATAGTGAACTGCTACCAACTTGGTTTTTGTTTTTTTTCATCCATTAATCAGCTGGTTTAGTAAGAGGGATTTTCTTCTTACAAACCTTGTTTTACAGAAACAAAACAATCTGCTGGGTTCGGTTTAGTGCAGATAATTAGAGAGAGAAACTGGAGGGTTTGTTTGTTTGTTTTCCTGCTTATATCTATTATCTCTAAACTAGGAAAAAAATTATCTAGAACCACAGTAATATCAAGCAAATCCTTTCCTGGAAGGAAAGGAGAAAAAGGGACAAGTAAAGCTATTCTGAACCATTCAACTGTTCTGAACATGTTCTTCTTGATGTCAGGGGAATGTTATATTTGAATGAAACTACCGCTGCCTTACCTTGCTCGGACTTATAAACAAGCATGAGCAAAAGGAAACGTGTGGATTTTTATGCATTGTAAGCTTATACCAGCTGACATTTCTGTCACCTTACATATTTAAATATGATACTTTGAATACAAACACAAGATGTTTCATAGCTGATTATTTCATCCATTGTTGCAGGTAGCATTTGATGGTTGCTGCTTGACCGAGTGCAGATGAGCTAATGCTTGTCTGCAAACAGCAGTCCTCAAAGTGAGACTGGAAGAGTGCGCACAGGCCGCCTGAACGGAGCTCTCCTACATAATACTAGGGAATGAAAGGTGTTGTTTGTAGCACACGAGGTTCTAAATGTTTGGGCAATGTCCATATGTTTTGATTGCAATTTTCTGAGTGCAAATAATCTTCACTGTCCTCTCCAAAACCTCCTTGACCTGGTACCTGTGTGTAGTAGAAAACAGCGAAGTACAGAGGTGGCAGCTGCGGAAAGACAGCAAGATCTTGGGATCGGGGCACAGGGGAAATGGAAGCACCTTTCATTTAACGTGCAGAGCAGTCATGCAGTCACGCAGTGCGGGACTAGGGCCTGGAAACCTTCAGCTAGTGTGAAAATCTATCAAGCTCATGAGAGCACTGCCTCCTTCTATTTCAGTGTGAAGGGACGGATGTTCAAAAAATACTTGCTATCCTATTATGGAACAGCCCTTATGCTTATCTAATTCTCTCTTTAGACTTACTTTTGACTATCATCGTGCCCTTTTTTTTTCACCCAGGAGCGGAGAAGTGCAGTGATACAGCTGTGTAAAGTTTGTAGGTTTGTCACAGTTATCTGGTAAATATCTAGCAAAGCCTGCCAGACAAAGGCATCATTTGTTTGCTTTGTGCTCTACACAGGCTGTTTTCTTATTTCATTGTAAGATTTCGTTGCAACTTCCTGTTCATTTGCAAGTGAATTGAAAGAAGACTTTGTTGCTTCTTTTTTTCTATACTAAATAATTTGGTTGTAATAGCTGTTTTGTCCATAAAGAAAATCAAACGGAGAATTGGTGAGAGATTCCATAGCTAGAAAAATTCAACATTTCAGAAAAAAATGTATTTAGGACTAGAAACGGGTGTCTAGATAGAAGAGTTTGTGATCTGCATTGCTTTTTGCAGTGAGTAATGCAGCTGTTGCATCTTTGCATACTGACTGGCAGGAAATAATGATATAGTTTAATTTTAAAAACTATTTCATTATCCTAAAAAAATGTGAGTCGATAAAAAAAAAAACACATTTGTTTGGGGGCTTTTGCTTTGAGTTTGGACTTTGTATCTTTCGTCAGGTGTGAAGCTCAGGCAGGTCTTACAGCAGAGATTATGCTTTAAGCACAGCAGTGTGAAATAGTCTGCTTCATTATGCTTTTTTTCTGGTAGAATTTGGGGGGTTGATCTTAAACTGCAAGGAAATATTTAACCTGGAAGATACAACATTCTAACAGAGTAAAGAAATACAGAAGTGTTCTAGTTATTTGTCGTTTGCTCCATGCCAATGACTCTGAAAGACTTAAAATTTTCTCTTGAAACTTGAGTTTTCTCTAGGAAATACCTTTGTTGAACTGTAAATCCAGTCCTGGGAAGTTTTGGGAGCATGTAGGATAGTGAAACTTCATGTGTTGTCTTGGTTTCAATGTTGCTTGTTTGTCTAGTAGTAATTGTAATACTTTTATGGACATTTTCATTTGTATCTAGGGCCAAAAAAAGCCTTCTAGATAAAATGAGCCCTTTCTCAAAGAGTTCCTGGTTGCTGCCACACATGAAGTTTGTGGAAGACTGCTTCTTTAGGTGGATCCCTGCACTGCCTATGAAGGCACAAAGGTGGGAGGGGGAACAGTCGGGGCCCTGACAGATGAAGCAGAGATGAAACCTCTGCATCTGTAGTCAACAGCTGAACAATAGCAGCACAGGGGAGGCAGAACCCCTGTGCTTGTCCTTGTTTTGCATGAACACTGGTACCTTAGTTAGCCTGTATTATCCACTGGGCATTCAACAACTGCCAGCTCTTTCTGTACTGCTGCCGTGACACATCCTTCATCTCTGCCCCATGTGTCCCTGGTGGGGACAACTTGACCTTTCCTTGGGGGCCTGAACTCCTCTGACAGCCCCAGTCAGAGCCCTGTGGCCATGTCCAGGTCAGGCTGGCAGCATGGGTTCTGCAGGGGACACAACCAGACTCTGCCTGGGACCAGCTGTTAGTGCCCTGTGGGTGGTTCTCACTCTCCCAGGTCCTCCACAACCATTGATGGAAGGCAGAGGCAGTGACAGCTCATTTCCCAGCTGGCTGAGCTAGAGCAGAGCCATTTGCGTCTCATGTCCAGCACAAATGACCTTTATAGATGTGTGTACCCATGATAATGCCATTCTTTTGTGACATCAAATTTTGTGTTTGTCAATTTTATATTCACCCAATGACTATATGAAAGGCAAGATGCACCTTTTCCTGTTTGAGTAACTTGCCTAGAAAGCTCACAATTAGAGTAACAACATTTACAGTAACAGTTTTCCACTAAAATTTCGCTTCAAATAAGATCTAAAATTTTCGGTAAAAATTGTTTTGATGTTCATTTTGGAAAAGCTTGAGAAAGTGCTTCTTGAAAGTGCCCCTATTTCAGCACCTTTTCACCGTATATTTCTTCCCTTAACAATTGTGGATAAATACTGCTTACTTTTCAGAATCGCATTTTAAATGGTTGAATTTTGTCCCTTTTGGTGTCCATGCTTTTTGAAACCTTGAACTTCTTCAAACAACAAAGTGCATTGTAACTACAACCAGTCAGACTAATGTGCCTTCGCAGTGCTTAGCACAACAGAAACCCTCACTTCAGTGGCACCCTCTGGCTGCTGCTGCAACAATTCCATAATCCATTTTTAGCAAAAGGACTTGGGAAGAATGAACATCAAATGCTCTTCTGAGTTTATTAGCAGAACAAGTATTTATTACTTGGAGTGGGACTACAAGGGAAAATGGGAACACTAAATGGAACAAGGACTGAATAGACAGGAGGCTATGAAATGAAAATAATACATAAATATAAGGAAAGTGGAAAATACGTGGCAAGGAGCAGTAATAAGGGCAAAAAAAACATATATCTAGCCAAGCAATGAATAGCACTGAAATTACCTGGACGAAAGGGGACAGTTCTATAAAAAAGAGGACCCAAAAGTCAAGGGAAAGAAGGATTTGCATTGCTGTTGAAATGAGGTGTGAAGGGATGTAGTGAAAGTGAAGTGTGGTGAATTGATTAGGAAAGGAAGGTTGGTGGAGGAAGAAAAGAGAAATCTTCTGTTGATGCTTTAAGCAGGTTCAGGCAAGCTCTCCAGGGGCTGGAACATTTTCGTCCCTTACCTGTAGCAAGCAGCTAGCAGGTACCATAGCTGGTTAGCGCATATTGAGATGTTGACTTGCTGAAGACTTCAGTGAACTGGTGTCTGCTGCCTCCTCACTGTTCAAAACGCTGCCAGCCTCTACATGGTAATATTTCTCAACAAGCCCAAGAGCACTCTAGTGGAAAATGCTTTTACTGGGGGCATTAAGTAACATGCCTAGCAGTCAGCTTCCAGAGAACAGCTCTGGGACTCTCAGTGGGCGAGAACAGTGTCTCGGAAATCACAAAGGGATTTGTAAGACCAGATTCTGCACAACATGTTGAACACAGCTAGCCAATTTAGAGGACTTAGATAATGGTTAAGAAGATAAATGCCAACAGTATGAGAAAAGGTCATTGACTTTTCATGATATGCAACCCTGGCTAGGAGCGCTGCTGCATAGCGAGTAATCTAGTTTCTTCATCTCAGTTGCCTGACTGGCTGATAAGCCTATTTAAACCTTTGCAATTCAGGCTGACACAATTCATCATACCCTCTTCAAATCTCAATTCAATCCTCTATCCCTGTCCCCTACTTCAGCTCTGTTAGAAATAAGTGAGGCTAAAGCCTGTATTTACATTTCCTGCACAAATTAACGGCTAGCTAACCATACTGTGCAGACTCCTGTAGCAGTGTCTGAGCAGTCCTTTTGACAGCGAAAGCAGCATGTGGCTGGAGATGTGGTGTGCAGGAAAATTAATTTCCTCCTGAGGGTATTGGCAGCATGGTTCCTGTGGGGACAGGCCCCACGTTAATACCTCTCGGCCAGTATCTTGCACCTTGGTCTTTCTCCTTTTAATTCCTAAGAGTAATTTAGGTCAGGGAAGAGAGTGAGAAATCAGCTCCCTTTTGAGGGTCAGGAAGAAAACAACTGTAAGAGCTCCAAGTAAAGCAAGCTCAAACTCATTAACCAGGAGCTGCATAAAGATTTTGAGAGTTGCTTGGTGGGTGCATTAACTAACTGTTAGAGGAGATACCAGCAACATCCATACAAAGAAGGGTTGCCATGGCAACTCTAGGCTAAAAAAGATACCCAATTCAAGAGCCCTTCACTACTAGGGCTTGTGAGAACAGTGTGTGAATCCTGCTTCCTCCTTCGCCCACACTCATTTTGAATGACAATCTGTAATGAAGTAAACTGGCTTGTGGTGAACAGAGCAGGCTCCAGGAAGACTGGTGACAGGATGCCCTTCGCCTGGATGGCTTGAGCAGGACATAACAGGGAAAATGTCCCCTTCAGTGAGCTGTTTTGAACCCAGAAAAGGTGGGACGTGATCCTTTGAAATAGCATATATTAGGGCAGATATTACAATTTCAATCAAACTTGGCCATTATGAGCTCCAGTCATTTGGTCAGTGCTGGCAACGAGGGCCTAATTATTCTTAAAATAGTTCTGTATGTTCTTGTAGTTACAGTTCCAGCATTGCTGTTCTTGGCTGTAGCACTTGCTTCGTTACTGTGCTACTGTAAGCCGGTGCACAAAGAGCAGACTTGCTTTTAGCATCAAGTGATCTTGAAACAGAATTGCATTTGGAGAACACTAGAGTTTACTTCTAGATGAAGCGTACGCATTTATGGGAAAGGAGGGCGGGGGAGGGCAGGGAGAAGAGGTGTGATGCACACAAATCACACGAATATTAAAAATCTGATGTTAAAATGACAGTACTAGCTAAATTCTGGATATTGTGCAAATCAGTTACGCAAGCAGTGACAAAGTTTGGAAATTCTCTGACTGAAGGAAACGGCTGGTTTACCTAATCTGCTCCCTTTCTGCTTTGCAAGAAATATCTGCCTTGTAACTGCAAATTTAAGTAGGTAACTCAACTTGTTTCTTCCTGTGCTGCCTTTTATTCCTTCTCATGCAAGGCTGTCCAAAGAAGAAATGAAAACCTGGATGACTTCTCAATATGTGCATATCCATATTTGTTTTGGATGCATAGCTTTTGTAAGCTACTTCAACACAGAACTAGCTTACAAAACTAGCTTACAAACCAAAATTAGCTTACAAAACAGTCAGGTATGTATGTAGGTTTGGGTTTGGTGGAAGGGTTTTTTCTCACTTCAAGCAAAACCACTGCAAACTGGAGAATGCCACCGTGCCAAAACCGACTGTGAGAAAAAAAGACTTGGTCTTGATGGTCACGTGGCTCCATAATGTTTTATGAAAAATCCTATTTTAATACTCGTGCCTATGTTTTAAGCTTTGTCACAAAACAACTTTATTTCAAAGTTTCCATTACCTTGAACTAAAAGTTATTGATGTTTTGGGGAAGATTCCTTGGACTGACAAAAAACAACAACAACATTTTCCTCTTATTTGCTTAAATTTTTGTGTCACCCTGAGTTTTCCAAAAGTCTTCCTATCCTAAACAAAAATTTTTTACAGAATGTAGTAAAATGCAGTTCCTTGCAGAGCTATCCTTTCAGTAGATTGCTCATGCTCACAACAGTAGATTATCGTACCTGTTGAATTCAAATCCTTCCACATATGAGGGAGATACAACTCCCGTTTCATTGTAGGGATAGAAATTAAACAGATCAATAAGAGTTGTCTGTCTCTTGCTCTGCCAGCTGTTATCATGCTAGAAGGTGTGTAATGTGTCTAGGCTGTCACGGCTCCTGGTCAAGTGACTGAGAAAGAGGCATTGCTCTGTGACATCCAAGAGCAAACCTGCATTGAAGATGATAGTATGGAGTACAGTCCATGGCATGGAATATGCAGGGTAGCTCCATCAAATCCAGGTAAGTATGCAAATTCCTGACAACTTTTACAAATGCTGGCTAATATGAAGCTAATTGTAGAAGCTGGCAGTTATTTCTGGTGCCAGAGAATAACTATTGCACATTAACGGATTGTCTTGCAAGGAGCTATGAGGTTGGTCTATAATCACTATTCTCTTGGGTTTTTAACTATCTCTAAGAGCAGTAATACCTTAATAGAGGTACTAGATATTGTTTGAAGTCAAATGGAAGAGAAGATAGCATCTAATCAAAAGTGTTAATGAATGGAGGCATACTGAAAGCAAACATCCAGCTAGTACTTCACCTGAATGGTAGGTCTAAAAAAGTATGCTGCTGTGAGAAGTGCATACTGGATCAGCTGGGTGCTTGGTGCAGCATGCAAACAATATTTGCACCTGTACTGCTTGAGGAGTTCAGCTTGGGATTTCATAATTTTGACTGAAAAAAAAGAACTCTTGATGGCTTGTTAAGATAATTAGTGTTAGAGCACTTAAAAGGAAAGGCAACTTTTTTTGTTAAAGCCAAAGAACAAAAACCACTCTGAAATCTACAAACGACTTCTAAGGAGGTCAACTTTATAATGAAGTAACTAGTCCCTTTAAATCTATAAGACTTCGGGATTGACTTAATTCCTGTAAACTGCAGTACCCTGTTGGCTCTGAGCTTGGCTTGCAAGTTTCTATACAAAACTAAATCCTAACGCCTTCAATAAAAAACAAGTGAGGCTTATTCCACATGTATGCAGTGCTAAATCAGTAGGGTTTTTTGATACAAAATGCACTAAGTTTGTAACTTTCCTGGCAAGGTAGAGGAAGAATAGGAGAACAACGTCATTATTTTTTTCAGTTCAAGGTCATTCATCTTTCACTCTTGGTATTCAGTCTTCTAGTATTCATGTCCACATATACCAAGGAATCTCTTCATGGCTGTGAATGTGATCTAGTAGATGCAGATTTTCTTTGAAGCTGGAAAGAACATAGAGGAAACATTTAAGTTACTTAATGCATTATTTTGTACTTGCAATGGTAAGGGTACATCTTAAAGGCCTGGAGTTAGACTTTCTTGTAACTAAGTTATTGCATCTAAAGTTTAGGCAAGGATGTTTAAGTTCCTGGGATACCAGAAAGAGCAGTGCTGTTTCAAAAACTAGATGCTGTATATAAGTGACCATCAGTATTACACTGCTTGCCAAACATTACTGCAAAAACGTGAAAAAAGGAATAAAGGACAAAAATTTTTATATTCTGAATATTGCACAGCCTACCCATGTGACTATTTTGCACCTAAAGTGTTCTGGACTAAAATACACATGCATATGTATATGTATTCACACATATGCATGTATACACGGATACACATTTCTTTACATTTCAGTTCTCAGTGTCAGGCTCCCAGAGTAACTCAGCTGCTTGCATGCACAACTACTATAATATTTATGTAAAATCTTGTCACTGTTACAATTTATTGCTTTTTCTGCCCAGTAGTCTCCTTTCCCTGAGGGCAGAAAGCATCCTGGAGGAGGGACTAAGTTTATCTGTGGTTGCAAAGTGTCAGACACAGTAGGTAGAGCTAAAAATGAACTGATAATAGATAAGTCCTTTGTGTATTGTGTCCCCCTACTAAGTAAAAGCTTTGGGCTCATGGAGATCATGAACAATATCTATTAAGCTATTTTGAAGTTATCTTCTTTCAGAAAGCATGAAGCTGAAGTATCTTTTAGTCACCTTTGTCTTCTTCAACAACACAGCTACCTAGCCTATAAATGGTACCTTTTTCCCCCCTCATGTTTAAACATTTCCTAAAGTTTGAGTGTACTAATGCCCAAACCTGTTCATCTAAGATGATGTTCTCTCTCCAGCACTTAGAATGCAAATGCTGTGAAATAGTGTTGCATTAGCAAGTGCTAATTAGCTCAACATGAAACACTAAAAAGAAAAGAGTGGAGGTAGGTTATCTGATCAACCTACTAGATTTTTCCTAATAACTTTCTCATTGATTTAGAAGCACACCTTCTAGTCTCTCATGGCTATTGTAGGAGTCCTACAATAGTTAAATAATATGAAAAGACTGAATGCTTTGCAGATCTCTACATGGCCACTTGAAGTTATTTAAATCTTATAGATGCTTTTCTTAGATAATATCTTCTGATAATGAAACAACTCCAAGTATTTTGAAAGCTCACCTTTCTTCCTTTTGAACATAAAAGGAGATCAAAACATAGTACTTAATGGGAAAGCAGTAAAAGCTTAAACTATGGAGAGTTCCTGCCTCCCATTAATAAACCAGAGATTGCAACAGGCTCAGAGGGGAGCGTGATGAGTTTTGTGGTTGCCAGTGAGACCCTCCCTGCTTCAGTGATATGAAGGAAAGGGTGATTCAGAATGCTCTAAGTAGTTTCATGTCAAAAGGGATTTTTTTCCCTGATTTTCACCATCAGCAGTAAATAAGAAACATTCCCATTTGGATATTTTAGGATTTGAGATGGACTTGGAACTTTTCAACCATTTTCCTAAAGCTGTCTTAAAATACTATTTCACGTTTTGGTGGAAGATTAGAATAATAGGGTTGACAAGAGAAAGTTGAGCCATAGAGAAAATTGAGGCAACATATCATTCAACAGCTTAGGATCGAGTGGTTTGTAACGACAAACTGCCTGAACTTTCTTCCAGTTCCCCTGTTTTCCCGATCAGAATAACACTGCAAAACAGTTTCATCACACTGAAGTTTTAAGCCACAACTTTAGTTATGTAGCTTACTTCCTTTGCATTTAGGTAATAAGGATAGCAAGAGACAATGCAGCACGATGTCCAGCATGAATATTGCTGGGGTGTCTCTTTGTTCAGATTATCAGGATTTTGGCAAAGAAACAAGACAGGAAATGTGACAAATTCAGAAGTAAAGAAGGGACCTGTAGCAAAAACTGGAGCAATACAGAGTTCGAGTTAATTCATCAAATTCGTTGTTTGCAGCTGGTCACCTCCATGCATTCAACCAAATTTTCCTTAACTTACACCTGAGCTGCATGTAAGAGACATTTGAAAATACATTTTAGACCAAAAAAAGCAGCTGTGCTTAGTAGTATTTGAATTGTTTTCTTTAGCTTGATAAAGTGTTGTTCAGGTCTACCAAGAGTGTTCAGCAATACTTTGTTGAAGACTCTTTGCTTTATGTCAACTTTTATTTTTCAGGCTATTTTGGGCCAAAGTAAGGAGCGTCCATTTCTCAGAACAGCTGTTGCAGTTGTTGTGCCGCAGAATTTACGGCATGACAAATGAATTGCTCAGGAAATTAAGCTACATATATCCATATGCAAAAAGCCATTGCTCAAATTTAATTGGGTAGGATTACAAGCCAAAATGGCCTTCATTAGCATAATGCTATTTTCAGGATACTGTAAGGAATTAGGAGTTTCTCCAGAGAACACGCAGACCACACTCATCAACAGAAAGCAAAAGCAATTCTCACTTCAAGAAACACTTCCGATTTACATAACTAGCCTTGACTTGTGATGCAGGTTTTATAAATTACTTTGTCTATCTAAAAGATGCTTGCTATTCAGATTATGAAGCCTCTATGAGTGCAGGCCCATTACTCTGAATAGAGAGGCCATAAAAACATCAGTAGCTCTGACACAAAACTGATATATTATGTAATAATGTTTCACGTAGAACCTGGAGCTTCATTTATCAGCAATGTCTGTAGCTGGGTTTTGTACAGGTTACAGATGAAACCGTGAATGCTTCAGTCACATCACAGATGTTAATAAAATGCCATAATAGAGAGGCTGAGTGAGATGGATTTGGGATGTAATGACTCTGTCAAGCCAAATGCTCTCAAAGATGAGTGGGGGAGGATGAATGGGAACCTCTGCCTTAGAATGATGCTGAGCATCTTCCTACTGATAGAAAATTGAGCTATCTGCTGTGGGAGCTGCCCAAATAAATAGGTAGAAAGCAGGGTTCCTACCTAACTGTCAGCTTGTGTAATTCAACTCCTTCTAGAATCTTTGACATTTCACTAGTTGCTGATCTTAAACATTAAATTTTCCTACATGTAGATCAAAATTATAACTGGGAAAGTGAGAAGTTAAAATCCAGCAGAATGCGCATTTGGAAGGAAAGGTGAAACAGGGCAGAGAACAAGGTAAGAAAGAAAGGGTGAAAGAGGCAGGGTTCAGAAAAGTCTAAGGAGGATAAATTTAGAGCTAAAATGCAAACCAACCCGTATAACTGAAAACTGCTGCTTTCTCTCTTACAATAATCTGTGTGTGTATTAATAGATTCAGTGACTTGGAGACTAAAGAGTTAAGCTTTCTCAACCACAGCCTGAAGCTGGAAGTCCTCTGACCAAGTCCTCAAGCTTCACTTCTTTAAGAGCTCTTGGCACTTGTCTGCGCATGGGAATAATGCTGCTTGCTGATAGCACTGATTCGTGTCCCTGTGAGCAGTTAACAGTAAGGGAGACTCCTGCATGCAATAAGTCAAGCCTATTTAGTTGCTAGCCACTTGCCTAAGTAAATGCACTCTGCTTTGTATCTGAAAGCAGCTACGACAAAATTAAAGTAAGCAGTGTCTCCTGTGAAGCACACCTGCCTTTGCGTCTCTTTAAATATTCCCCTCCCTGCACTCTTTTTCTCTCCCAGTGCTCTGCTCAGGGGAGGGATGAAGGCTTTTAGAGGTATCCATTACATCAGTATGTCCTTACTTAGAACAGTGTCTTCTGTGTGTTGTCATTTACACTGCATTCAGTCATAGAAGCATCAACAAGGCTGTAACAGGATTATCAGGTAACGTATCTTAATTTTGTTAGGAGGTTGTGTAGATGGATCTATGGGCTCCTGTGCTGGTATGCTTCTAATTAACCAGAAGACAGTGGGGTCTCTTAATATCTCACTATTCAACTTGTTAGAAACTATTTATTCTTAGACTTAAGGGAAGTAGCTATGTAAACTGCAGAGTTCTTGCAAATGTATTGTGTTCCTTTTGAATTGCTTCTGAGATACAATGGTAAATCTTACCTGATGTTTTTGCCGCTGTCTAAGGAGAAAACTAGTTTTACTTTTAGCAAGAATGTAGAAGAGCATACAGTTTTATAACTTCTTACATTGAAATCTGAAATTATAGTTAATCCTCTGTTTTTCAAATTTATGCTTTTGATTTCCACAGGACCACAAACCTGCTCCTGAAAGCTTTTCTCTCCCACCTCTCTCATCAAGATCCCACATGCTGTTTTTGAAGGTTACATACCGCTCTTCAAACCTAGAAGGAGATGGAGAAAGAAAGGAGGGGAGAAATCATCGCATTATAAATTGGTGTAAAATGAAATAAGACTTTAAAATGTTACAAAGAAAACATCTAATCTCCCAAAGTATTACAGGAGCAGTGCATCCACACCTTCTGAATCCCCCTAATCCTGTAAGTTAACACCAGGAATAAGCAGCTGGCGTAATAACAAATGCCAAATAAATGCTTTCAAACTGCTTGAAAGTATGAGCAAAAAAAATTTGACATGGATATAAAGCACTGGGAGCGTGACAGGAAGCTGGGAGTATACAGCCTCTAGTTTTCTTCATAATGGCTGTCACTCAAATGTGTCCAGTTTCAACTTGGAAAGATGCTCCCAATGGTCCTAAATCTGCTGGAGACTTTTTGATTTGGGTTGATCTTGCATGAATGTTTTTATGAATTTCTGCTTTCTTTCAGTATTTTGATGATATTTCTTTCTCAGCTAAATGAAGCAAAGTGTTTATATGCGCTCTGCAACTTGAATACATTTTCAAGTAACAAGATCATCTGAGTGTGTATCTCTGTTTTCCAATGTGTCCTGTAATTCACTAGGCAAGAACCACAAGGTACTGAGGTGCTGCTGTTACCTGGTGCCCCTGTTCCTTGGAACACTCTTTGCAGCAGAATGCTCTGGCGAGTGTCCTGGTGGTTGCTGGGGTTTTGTTGGTTCACTTTTTTAATCTGATGCCTCTTCATTCATGAAGTTCAAAGCATTTGCATAGCTGTAATTTCTGCCTCTCATTCCACAGAGGAAACTGAGGCATAGAAGAGAGGAATAAACTGCACTTGAGAAGACAATGTTAATACAGAAATACAGTTTACATCTTAGTCCCTCTCTTTTCTGTCTAGTGAATTGTTCCTGTCCTCCCCTTCTCCAGTGGAACAGGGTTAGTAGCTATCTAACAAAGGGAAACATGTTGAGGCTATACAATGTTCCTTTCAGATGCAAACTGTAAAAGGCTTCCTAGGTATCTAACCCCAAACCAGTGAACTTATGCTTCTAAATCACACCTGTATTAACACAGATTTTCCAAAATAAAGTTAATTTGTATTGTAACTGAACTTTTGAAGTCAGATGTGACTTAAGATCTCCTCCTTCCTTATTCCACCCTAGCAATATGGATAAAATCAGGTGCTTCAAAAAATTATCAGTGGGGTCTCTTTTTTTAAGGTGAGTTAAGACCTTGGATGAGGTGTTTCGGGTTTTGTTGCACCCCCTGCACCCTTCACATAAAGAGAAAATTCAAGGCGAACAGAATCTTGTTGCAGAGAAAATATCACCCTGTTACTTAGGACATACATGACTTTAAAGCAAAACAACTATTCGTGCATGAACTAACATGGCTGGTACTATGACAGATGCACAGGTTGCCACGAGTGTAATGCAGATGACAAATTTATCATCTGATGTCTTTGAAGAGGATTGTGATGTGTCTTCTACTCCTAAACAGAAAGTAGCACAACTTTAGAACTGGGTTCCAGTGCAGGTAAATTTCTGTATGCTTTCCTAAAATCAGGTCAAAGTAGGCCTCCAGTGCAAGAAGAGCCCAAATTCGGGAACTAGGGAGGAAAAAGGAAGAAGGGCGAAAAGGTTTCATTGTGACAAATCAGACCCACAGACTGGAAAAGAGGTGAAAACACACACCTGTGATAGAAATGTTATTAAAAGAATGTCTCTAAATAGCAAGTGTACACACCTTTTCCTCAGTCCTTTTTGTTTCAGAGCACCTCGTTAAAGTTGAATTGTACTAAACAGGAAAGACATTGCCGGAGCTCAGGACACCTCTGCGAGCTTTAAGCCAAAAGCTCTATCTCCTTTTCTAGCTCTTCAGTTAATGTTTCAAAATTAGTCCTAGGTTTTCATGGTAGGTTAAAGAATAATTCAAATTCTTGTGTAATCACTTACTAGTGTTACAGACCAATGGCTTAAAAATAGCCTCTATTGCAAGCCTAAAATGTCTGTTAGGATTGTGGAAGCAGCACTGTTAATATTGTACAGCACTTTTCTGCTACACAGCCTTGGAATTGGGACAGCCCAAATAGTTGCCCAGCTGTTGTCCTACAACTAGTCTAACATCACTGTTTTTTGTGGAAGTGGGTAGGATAATCCTGTTCAGTTTATAATTCACACAAATTATTTTGTAAAAAGAGAGTTTTTGAGGGGTACCTATGTAAGCTAAGCCTCTTGTATCTAAAAATGTTCTTAAAATAGCATTGATTAAGCACCAGAGCTGGATACCCAAAGTCCTTTTCTATACTTCATCCAGTGAATAAAGTTTGTATAATCTGCCTTTTTACAGAGCCAAGTGCAGTAGTACTTGTCGTCATTTAGAGCACTTCCACTAGCACTGACCACTATGGGAAAGCAGCAGGTACATGCTTTGTGCTCACACCTCAGAGGGATGTTACACATGCGCACATCATGCTGACATAATGAAATTATGAATCGCTGCTTAATTTTGATTAGTGTCAAAGCACTGGAGAAACCTAACTCCGAGTGAGCATCTTTGTGGGAAAGTCCTTTGAGTGGTTCTTAGCCTCTTTAGAGGACGAGAGAGGTACTGCATTTTTCCAAGCTATTCAAAGGCTTAGAGATTTCATAGTACGTTATTTCAATGGTGTAATGTGGAGCTGCAAAGCATGTTTCTATGTATTAAGCAGTGCTTGTGCTACATGAACTGTGAGGTACTTTACAGCAGCAAAATACCCCCAAAAGTCAGTGCACCTTTGTGCTCCTAAGACTCAAGAGCGTTTCTGAAGATGTTAAATTCAGATTACACTGCTCAAATGCTATAGTCAGAAACTGTCCTATTTATATTGGTTTCTTGAGTCAAGAAAACTGTGCCTTTTCTGCACTTTTTTTAGTGAAATTCTTCACCAAAAGTTGAGACCCCCACAGAGCAGTCTAGAGTTGACTAGCTGAGGTACTTTGGGAGAACACACAACGAAGGAAAGGGATAAAAATAACCCTTTTTGCAAGTTTATCCGTAATAATCACTGCAATGAACAACACGTGATTTTTAGGTTAGGACCATGGAAAGGAGCCGGCTGTATGTGGAACAGACCAAAGAGCATATTAATACTTCTGCAAAACAGGTATAATTCAACTTACTCTTTTAATGTTCAGAGCCAGAACAATCACTGCATTCTTGTGTCAAAGGCATTGAAGAAGTAGGTGGGGAACAAAAGGAGAGTTTCAGCTAACTCATGAGAACTGAGGTTTAAAAGTAAACTCTTGCTTTTGTAATCAGGATGGGTGTATTTCCAAAGAGGAAAACAAAATTTATTTCTTCTTCCCTTTTTAATCAGTACACTTCTCCAAAACTTGGGCATAATAATTAATCTGAAAGCTTTGTGGAATTAAAAATGTAAACTTTCATTGTATAATATTTAATTACAAATGTCATGCTTCTCTTTTTTTTAATTGCCTTTTATTTATAAGGTTCTGCGGATCACTTTAATGGCTTTTCAATTATTTTTTAATTAATTGGTTTTGGTTTTCACGCTCCCTTACTATGGATGTCTGCAAATTACTTTGTGGAGGAGTGTTGCAGAAGGTTCTGCTTCCATTTCTTCTTCTGAAAAAGAAGCTGGTTAAATGGAGTCAAGCATTCAGCATAAATTAAAAGCTCACACACATGAAATTTGGAAAGTAGTTCGTAACTATAATTTTAGCTGTTATGATAGAACTGGATTGATGCCCTAGAAACAATATACTTGGTGAGTACTTGAAGTTTACAGAAATTGCCATGCTACCAGGGAATGACTTGAAGTATAGAGGTTTCAGATCTAGCCCAAGAATCCCACTCAGCTCCTGGACTCTGATGGTTAAATAAGCATGTGTTTTATTCTCAGTATTAGGAAAAAAACAATCAAACAAAAAAACCCACACAACATGAAAATGGAATTTTTTAAAAATTCGAGATGAAAGCACAGATAGAGGTAAGCTGTCTTCATTTGCTCCAACTCTGCAGTGGCTTCATAGAAAAGGTATGGCCTGTCATAGCAGCAAGAATGCAGCTGTACAGTAGAAGTTGCTTGTGATGCCATATTGACATTTGAACTGCTAAATGAAGCTTTTAATTACTGAAGTGCTGTGTCTGAAGACAGACAATATTTGACGTTCCAAGAGCACATTTCCTGTGACCTATAAAACTGTGGGTTTTCTCTGATGTTGTGAAAAGCCTGCAAAAAAAATTGCCACCACTGATGTCCCTAGATGGCGAGTAAGAATCTGCATCCCACTGGTAATCTGTAAACCATTTACTTTTATTGTTTCTGATGTTTGGCTTCTTCCATTGCACTGCATTAGTCCTACATGGAATAACAACACTCTTCTGAACTAGAGAACAGTAAATGGTAGGTGGGAAGGGGCAACGGTTCAACACTTGGCAAAATGTGTATGAAAATGACCAAAATTCTTGGAAGTCATTAAGGTTTTCTGCACTAGTTGGGAGATTCACTAAGCAAAACCAGAAGCCACAAGCAGTGACCTGAAGGAGGCACTCTTACGCACAAATCAGTTTCAAGAACTACCTGTTCTGCTTCAGAAACAGACAGACCAAAAGCAGAGCTGATTATAATTAAATAGACTCCAAAGGCAACAAGAAGTCTTTCTTTGGCACGTGAAACTATATAAGGGTTACCAAATCTCAGATTTCTCTTACAAGACTGAATGTCTGGTCAGGAACATGAGCTTTTTGCATAAACTGGGACAAAACGCAGGTGCCCATCAAGAATTCTGGAAGTTCAAATGTGCCTCATCCTCAGAATGTAAAACATATCAATATTGCAGTTGTTTTTATAAATAAATGCCACTTTCCTATTAGAAACAAAACCTTTTTTCACTTTTATTTCAGGTCTGGAAATGGAGAAAGCACAGACTCCTAGCAGCATAACAGGAAAAATGTGAAGATTCCCTGAAGACTGAAATGCAGAGTCTCAGACTAAGTTTAAGGTCATAAGAGGTGCTGTTGAAAACTAAGGTTTTTAAGAAAGCAAGGCTAATGCAGAGATTATTTCAAATTCAGATGAGATCAATTTGCTGTAATTTTGTATGCATATTAAGTAGTAAGACAATTCAAGGAGGGTAGGAGGAGGTGGGAGCAAGTGAAACATATTCAGTTGAAGACTAGTGCATCCCACGTTTCACTAAATCAAGCAAAAAAAGGAGCAAGCTTGTATGGACTTTGAGCATTGCCTGCCTAGAGCAGATAGGCAAGCTGCTCAGGAGAAGCCTTGTATGTTTCTTGCTTCGCACGTGGTACTTTAATATAAACTGCTATGAAACTATGCTTAATGACTAGAAATGGGCCCTGTCCCTGAAATCTGAAAGTGACAGAGATGGTTCAGAGCCATGTCAGGTGCTGCTATTCAGGCTGGGTAAAAAGGACAGATTGCAATCCAGACATGAAGCAGGTTACCTCCCAAGTCCGATGGTTTTACACATACCTAGGACTACGTTTGGTCTGTTTTCACTGCAGTATCCAGGTCTTACAGTGCATATATAGATGTGATGTTCTCATGATCCAGAGAAGAGCCAGCATCTCTGTTTTATAGATAGAAATTGAAATGCATAATAGTTTTTGGCTCACTCCACCACTAACAAATGCCTTCGGAGCATAAGGTTAACCCTGCTCAAATAGCAGCATGTCTGAGTGTATGAGAAGGTCAGGGGTTGATTTTGGATTTTTCAGGAAATATGGCAGAAATTTTGGATCTTAATAGGGTCAGTGAGACATGAGGGTGTGTTTTGAGGACTGCAGTCTTGAATTAGAGTATTAACTGAATGTAATTCCTGTATCTAAAGACATACATGACACATAGTCTGTTCTTCTACTGCAGTCTCCTGAGGATTTGATGTAATAGGTGTGTCCTGGCAGCAGTCATTCCCACAGAGCATGATAACTTCTGTTCAATTTAACTAAAGCCTGGTCAATTAAAAATGACAGACCGATGCTTGTAAACATCACCTGTATGACAGCATAGCAGCTAGTTCACAGAAGCAGGAGGTTTGCAGCTGGAGGGACTGAAGTTGCCTTGCACTTTTGCAGCTGGTTGTGCTACAGCCTTGGTGGTCTGGGTGATGCCAGCTTCACCTTGCCTGCTGCATCTCACCTGCCCTGTCAGGCTGGCCTGCTGCTGGGCTAGAGAAACGCAGCGTGGCTGCCTAAGCCAGCGATCAAGAAACTTCAGTGAGAAGGCCAGACTGCTGTAAATCCTGGCAGGCTCTGCTCTGCTGGGAAAATAGCTCTGCTCCTGCAGGTTGCGGTGCTGTCCTCTGTAAGGGATCTTTGGGAGTCACAGCCCCCAAAACGGACGTTAAGGTAGAGCTGTAGTGTGAACTGCAGACATTTGGTACAGACCTCTCTGGCTTCTTAAACAAAAAAGATTTCTTTCAGTTGGAGAGCCCTCAGGCTTGGTAAATTAGACTCTGCTTGTCCTGGCTCTTCTTTAGCTTACCTCCCTCCTTCTTTATAGATTCGTTAGGGTTATGGGGTCAGGAAGAGAGGGGCTGGCTGTATGTGGTCTAGATCCCATCAGCAAGCTATTTTCTTGGCATCATCTGATCTGCCACTCCTAATGTGACGCTCACCCCTAGCCGGCAAGGCAAAGCAGAGCAAATGGCCAGTAACTCTTGTATCAGCTCCTGAGACTAAACATGCGATTCCTCAAGCCTCTGTCTGTTTAGCTGACTGTTGCTTGAGCTAACATTAGCATAGGACACCAGAAGGAAACACTGCTGACTCCATTTGACTCACTCCTAAATAACCCTGGTTACTTCAATCTTGGTAAGTGTACTGGGGACAAACTTCAGTGGTCAGCACTGACAGCCTTTTATGTGCTACTGTCTGTGCTGGGCCATTCCATCAGTACAGAGTAGTGAACGGAAGTAAGTACCTACCTAATTATTTCTCTCTGTCATCAGAGAGGAAAACTCTCTGTCTAAACTAGGTGGTATGAAATCCTCTTCTCCACAGAGTAAAAATTTTTTGGTTAGTGAGGAAGTTAATTAGTATGAATGCTTTGAGTTATCATCTTGTTCAAAAATCTCCTAGAAGCAGCAGGATTTTAGAAAGTTCATTTCCTGGCTACTATGCACTTCTTGGCTGAAAGAAAGCATGCCTGGAACCAAGCAGTGTGCACCCTGTTGCATCTCATTTCTTCATTACATCTCTAATTCCTGCCTCTCCCCACCAACCCCAAGATACTTCAGACTGCTTCACCAAATAGCTTTGGCTTTTTTTCCTCACTAGCAAACCGTTCTCATGCCCAGGGAAATATGGAAGAGAAAACTGGCAGATGAGGTGACAAGTCCTTGCAAAAGCAAGACAAATGAATTCACTGAAACACTAATCATGTTTCAGTAAATGAGCAGAAGAAGGGTTTGAGCGTTCCCATGGTAAGTTAAGCTCATTTACCAGTTTCTATTCTCTCTTGCAAAATATCTAGACCACCCTTAACTGAGGGAAGAAGGCCAAAGGGAATCACAGAAGATGTAAGGTACCGGTGGGTGGAAATGTTAAGTGTTCTCTTTGCTAAGGCCATCTTTTCCCAGCTTGTCTTGCTGAGAGACTGGAAGACTTTTAGAGCCTTTCCTCCAACGTATGTGCTTTTCCACTTAGGACTCACAATAGCCACCTCACTCCGCACAGGAACCTGTTTCGGGCAGCCCAATTTAAGTGGAGCCAGATATCCTCATTAATGAGACAATTCAGTCAAGCTACCTATGGCTGGAAAGAAATTCTAAAGACAGGTAGGCTGGGCTGTGTGGACGGTTTGGGGCATCTCTGTAAAAGCTGCAGGGATGAAGAATACGATGTATCCCTCCTCTAATTGTACCTCCACTCTTTCTTGCCTAAAATCTTGCTCAGTCTCTTCCCACCTGCCCCAACTGATTAATTTCACTTCTGCAAAAGCCCAGAAGAGAAAAGGAAAAGGTAGTGTGTAAGCAGTAGAGGCCCTCACAACACGTAAGGGACAGCAAAAGTATTGGAAAATTGAGGGACAGCCTGGACCAAACAAATCTCTCCTATTTACTAGACTAACTGCAGAATCTCTGAAGACGACTGTTACCCTACAGCTGAATACAATAGCATATTCTGGCTCCCACCGAGACACAGAAGACCACAGGCAGTGTTTGTGCAAATAGAAATGGCTCTGAAAGTAACTGCACACGTGAAAACACTTCAAACTACTGAGGTAGTTGTAATTTTGCTTTTTGCCTTCCAAGTTGAACCATGAAAAGTACTTAAGATTAAGGCCCATCCTAGACTGTAGCCGTGGGGATTGATTTGCTATTTATTCCATCTCGTGGATCCAGAGATAGGCTGTTTGTGGGGAATGCACTTGCTCTGGCTGCAGAGAAGGTGACGCGTGAGCCTGGCCACATCAAGGCCTTGTTTTCAGCCCTATGTCTATCACGTGACAAGCCTAAAATCCTTTTCAATTTGGGTCACTGAGCATTTCTGTCACTACTGTACAGGAAGAGTCCAAAGCAGGCTGGACAGTTTCCTGTCCACTCTGGCATTCTTTGCAGTTTTAATGTGAGGACCAGAAGAAGAAAGACTACATATATTTTTGAATCAATAGTGAAATGAATTCTGTCATAGTTTTCTAACTGTATCAAACCTGTAACAGATGTTTTTGTCAAACAAATGGCTATAATGTGTTTTGTCCAGTAAAAGAAGATCTCTGACTAGTTCTGCAGAGATCACCAAAAAACAAAAAAAGTTCAGGTTGGAAAGAACAGCATCCAGCTGCATGTAAAAGCAATTTTCTGTCTGGTATTCTTGTTCTAAAATGTAAAATCCCACTTTCTCTATTCATGTTCTCTAGTGGCAAAACATGCGATGTACAGTCTGAAGTTTTAAATTGCTTACTTTCTTAGATTGAATTATTATACTTTTCAGCCTGTAGTGGCCTTAAAAGTGATATTCCCAGAAGTATCAGTACAAGTATTAAAGACAATGGAAATACGCCCTGTGTGATGTAATACTGCAGGTTTTGTGCATGCTGGTCATGATTCAGTAAAGCACTTGGCAGCATATATTTTGTCTTACATGCATATATTGTATATTTTGTCTTACATGCATATATTGAAATCAGCAGGGGTATTTGCATAGTTAAAGGTAAGGATGCATTTGAGCACTCTACTGGATTAGATTAAGAGCAATTCTCACCTGTCAAGATCCTGTTTACTGAGAATAACATAGCAGATTTTGCAAGACAGAAACACATCACACTGGAAAGCAGTGCTTTAATCTTCAGAAACCACAAAAGTAACTACCTACATATAACCACAGTTCAGTTACAAGTGTTCCTCCTAGGCTATAAATACGAACTTAGACAGGGAAGTGTTTATGTGCAGAACAGTGCAGTGCAACTAGCTACCTAAATTCTCAGTTTTGAATGTTGCTATGAGAAAGATTAATTTCAAAAGAAAGACTTCTACCTACTGAAATCCACCTAATGTTGAGAACAGAGAATTATTCTAAATAAATGCATAAGTACAATCAGATTTGGAACAGTTTCTTGAGAGCTGGATTAACAGATCACTGTTCCCTGAATGAAGATGTCTTCACCACCACACCACCCCATCTAAGTCTTGATACATTTTCCTCTGTTTGCATGTCGCTACTAATCACTGCATTTCTCTTTAAGAACTCCTTCTATCCTTTGTGAAACAGTAAAGTTTGTTTCTAAATCTCTTATTCTTGACTTGCATGCAATTCACTACAAAATATTTCTTTCATTCTAAAATCACTCTCAAAAAAGTGAAAGGGGAAGCAGTTTTCAAACAAAACATTAGGCAAGTATTATTAATCAACTACTGTATCAGACTTTGTTTTTTTAAAGTGTTGTTTAGCTTTGATATTATTTTCATATGATAGATCCCATGAAAATTCAAGTCTTTTCAGTCAGTCTATTGTTCTCAGAGTTTAAATATACCACATTAATCAGGAGCATTCGACTAGCCTAATGACTCCTAGTAATAAACAAACCAACCTGTGATAAGAATCCTGAAAATCTCTGCTTTCACTGAAGAAAATGCCCAAATATTCTTAAAGAAGAAAAGCATGCAAGTTAAGTTTGCCCCTGACCATTAGTAATACAAAAAAACACTAATAATATTTAGTTCTTGGTTAGAATCAACATAATACTGATCAGGTTCAGACAGTGCCAACAGCTAAAAAATATATTTCTAACAAATATATCAGGACCATACCTTCATGCTGGACACATAAGCTCTTCAAACAAGTTTTAATTACAACAGTGTCAAACAATGCTAAGACAGCATGTGAATACATTGCTCTAGATGTCTGCCAAGTTAAAGTGGCACCTGTGGAACTTAACTTTTTTCCTCAACTCTGTTGGCAATGCGGAAAGTACACAAGTTTTTCAGTCATTTATGTGCAGCTTCTCAATGAAAAGAAAAAAAAAGCATTAACCATATAGGAAATGTAAGGCTAGACTGTTCTTACAGGGGCTGGTAGGGGAGGGCAGAGATGGGAGGACTGTAATGGACAACAGCAGAGTAATGAAATAAGCCCATGGATATCATCAGTCTGTAGGTGAATAATTTTAAAGCAACCTTTAGCCTTAGGGAGTTTGTGTTTCATTTAGACATTGAATGAGCAAATCCATCTCTCAGGGACTGCCATTTCTTTCTGTCTGATGTTAAACTCCATTACGGGCTGCAGGCAATGAAAATTACCAGTCAAAATTTGTGTTTTTAAAATGTTTGCACTGGGGTGATAAACTTCAGTGAGCTATATTTAATGCTTCTTGGGGTAAGGAAATATATGAATGACAGAATGATTATGGTGTTAGTTGTTTGTGAGCCTCTCTGACTTGATCACCATTTGCCTAGCAATTCTGTCCTTCCTGTCAAAATAAGATTGCACGGCCTAGTATGTAACCAAATATCACACTCTGATTGTTTGCTTGTGGTTTTTTTCTTCAAGGACTCAGCCAACAGGGCTTCCCCCATTAGTTTCCAGGTTTAAGCAATCCAGAAGTGTCACTTATAAGCAGCACCCTTGCAATGGGACTGTCAGCGTGGCTGCAGTAAGAACACTGCCTGGCCCAAAGGAGAGTGCTGAGGAAGACACCTTGTACTAGTGTGTTAAACACATGGAAAACTCTCCGGTTCAGTGGATCACGCACAACCTTTTGCAATCAATACAAGTTACGAAGAGAAGAACTACAAGTGCAAATCATCTAACATTCATTAATCCCAGACACTGCTAAATTGTTGGAAGCGGTTCCCTCTGAAAACTGAAATGCTTGGAATTACAGTGAATTGGCAACAAAAAATGACACGCTTACCAAAGGTAAGAGATACCATCTCCAATTTTATTACTGCTGTACCTTGTCTCTTTTGGACCTCTTTTTCCTCCTTGGAAAAGAAGTTTTAAAATTTGAGTTGTAAAAAGTTATTCCTCGTCAGCAATGTTGAGGGACGTTTTACTTCTGTCACCCAGCTTTGAGCTGACTTAGCATTTATGACAGATTTTCTGAGGGTTTAATCCTCTGTGTTTTGGCGATAATTGTAGTGGTTGTCACAGTGAGTCCCAAACTAGGGAATAAGGAGTCCAAACAGTCCTGCTTTGTTGAGGATATTTTAATGTTTGGCTTGTCTACGCTGAATTGAGTTCAAGCAATTAGTCTGGTATATAAACTGCTGCAGTGGTATCTGTGTGCCTAAGGAGAAAGACGTAGTACAATGAAGTATTAAATTGTTAGGAAACAATTTCTAATGTAAAGGGCAACTCACTATCTTCTGTGTCACCAAGCTCATCCTTCAACTGATACATATGTATGAAAGCATAAGCAAAACTTTAGGTCTGCTTCTGAAAGATCCCAGCAACCCAATGGTTTAGGACTTCCATCCCAAAACCAAAAATATGGGACAACTTCAAGCCATGCTCGGACATGTACCTGCTTGTCCTCTTTAGCACACGCCCCAACATCGGCCTCCATTATTTTTTGTAATGTAATTGAACATGATTTATTAAAAAGCAAGAATAAGGTGTGTAAAGAACCTGAGAACCCTTAACTATTGTGTGATCGTACAAACTGTTTTCTGCCATATTGCTCTGCCTTGCTCTAGCTGAACTGGAATTTCTTTCTGGGGTCAATGCTTATCTGTAGTGGGCAGCCTGGCAGGCTACATAAAGAGTAAATTATGCGTGTCAGGCCAGAAAGCACCAATTCTTCCTTACTGATCTGGAGCACATAATCATAGTCAGCCTATGAAGTCATTCTGGACAACTGTGAAAGGTTAGGACACCAATGGGGGATATATTTCTGAAGTTGGCAGAACAGGATGGTTGGGAAAGTGTCACGCTAAAATACTGATATAAAGAAGAAATATTTTGAAAAGCACTGGCTTCATGCCCGAAGCATGTGGGAGATGTTTCCATGAAGTAGCTGTGCCTGCTTTTGCAGTCATTGTTTTGCATGTATGGTGTACGGCAAGATGACCCTTGTGTAACATTTGTAAGGGCTGAATTTATTAACCAGCAAGGCTGATCGAAAGCTTTTGCTTTGTCTTAAAGTACATGATGGTGGTATAATTATGATGTTCAAGACTGACACGTGGAGTTATTTTGACCTTGCTGATGTAAGCAAGGTTAAGTATGGTAATGAAACTCTAAGTACAAAGAACCTATCTAAAAGGCTGGGTAGGGGTACAGAGGTCAGGCATTATGAAAAGACCCACCGACCATATCATGAAGTCACCTTAAAATGTGAAATAATGCTTCGCTTGAGAAACTGTGGAAGATCCCCAGTTTCAGCTCCTTATTTTCAATCACATGCTGTTGAATCCTGTGCTTGCAAAACAAATTGAGCTCTAAATATTTCTCTCAAAGTTGTTTAAGTGTAACTCTCCAGCTTTTTAGACAGCATCCTCAGTTTGATGCGGAAGTTTGGCACTTCTCTAAGGAAATACTGTGATTGCTTAAGAAGAGGTGGTTCTACTTCCTACAAAACAGAGCTTGATTTGTGAGGCAGCAGTTCTCTCTGCACACAAATAAGTTGTGGTTTCGTCCCCTGAATACCCTATATAACACACCGAGATATGCTGCACACTGAACATCCCGTTTAAAAGGTGCCTTTGATTTTTGTCCTTACCGCAATTGGAAACAATACTGTTCCTCAGTTTCTGTAATTTTATTCCACAGTAAATATTCTCCAGAAAAAAAGATTTGTAATTAAGTACTATAAAATGTATGGGATTGACTACCATATAGGCGGCATGCAATTGTAGCTGTCTACATCAGGCTTAAAAGTATGAAAGATGTTAAATGTAAAATAATGATTGCCTTGTTATTGCAGAAAATTGCCAAAATCAAATGTTTTGGGGCCTGAGTCCTTCCATTTATGCCAGTTTTGCACCTTTATTTTAATCCCACAGATCACCTCCTGACTTCCAGTAGAACAAAAGGAAAATTGAATTCCCCTCTCCATTTAGCGGTGACTAACATTATGACTGTATGTCGGTATTGGCAGAGATCTAACGCCTAAACTACAGATTATCCAATTTAGGAATCACAAGACCTTTGTTGTCTTTGCTGATACAAATGAAGTTGATATTTCCTCTGCAAGCGATTGACATAGCAAGCCAGAAAGCAGGCAGTATCTGGCTGCTACTTTGGCTGTGTTCCCCATAGCAGCACACAATCAGGAGAAACGTTTTCTGACTGTTCCCTCTTTAAGAGGAGGATATAATATTTGATCAGATAAGATTCCCCTGTGTTTCTGCAAATCTCAGAAGTTTTGAAGTAAAGGCCAGGAACTGATAAAAGCCCTTTCCAGAGGAAAACGATCAGGTGTTTGGAAGTGGGTGTTAGCTGTGTCTCACAACATCTTGATACTTCTGTACCAGGGTGCGAAATAGTTGCTCTGAGCTAAGCTGTGAAAGGAGAAAGAAATTTGCCTTCACGTGCAAATGACAAGTCAGCCGTAACAGAAGGCTGTAATAAAAATTGACACCTGCCTGCAGTCAGGCAGTATCCCATCCCTACAGTACGGTAACCTTCAATGTCCAGCTTGAGGATGGTAAAATCTCTGTGAAGAAAGCAACGCCCGGCTATGGCACCACTTTCAGAACCACATGGGAAAGCAAGCTTGGCAGCTGCCTGCTTCCAGGCTCCAATTTGGCAATGCAGCGTTGCCCCACAGGAGATCAGGCTTACTTCAGGGTCCCTGTGATGGAGTTGCCAACAACCAAACCACAATATAAACATTTCCTAGGATAGGACTTTTCCTGGACTGTGGCCCTTCTGCCTCCCCAGAATCTGCCTGGGTCTGGGCAGAGGGGAGGAGGGAGGGAGACGCAAGCAGGCGGGAAGCATCGTATCCAGAGCTCTGTTCCCTGGAGGTGGGAGGCTGGGTGACAGCTGTTAGTCTCCCTGGTTTTCCAGTCATGCCGTCCTCATCCCAGAGTCGTGCCTCAGATGCTAGCCTGCCTTCGGGGAGGAGAAAACACAGCTTTTGTTCCGGGACCCTCCCTGGCTTCCCCCACTGCCCCAGCCCATTGGAGCATTGTGCCTCCTCCCAGCCTCTCCCTTCTGTAGGAACAGCGTCCTGCAGCCCCTGGCTTGTTTGGCACCTTCCTGCCTTCCAGCAGGCCACCAAAGCGTTGTTTCCCCATTGTTTATCTCCTCTTGCGCCTTCCCAAGTCAAGCTGGGGGATGTTTCTCTCATCGCTCCCTCATTGGGAGTGTGTTTTCCTCCCTTGACGCTGACTGCAGGCTGCTGGTGACCCAGGGCCACATGCTGGACTGCGCTCCCAGTCGCACAGCGCTGCCCGACCAGCTCGTCCCATCCCTGTCACCCTGCTCCTCAAGCCCTCGGCGCTGCCAGTCCCTCACAGCGTGTCCGTGGGATGTGCTTGGGCTGGGCCGGGAGCCCCGTTCTCCTGCTGCGCTTGCCCTGGGAGGGGGAGGCCCTGGCCAGGGTCTCGCTGTTGCAGGTTACCACTGTACCTCCAAGGCTGAAACTGCCTGTGGAGAAATTAAGCATGCACAAGTGGTGAAGTGGTGTTGGTGTTGTTGTTGTCCACCAGTCTGGAATGAAACAGTGCTGCTCATTTGTGGGTTTGGCATTTTCGCAGTTAGATGCCACAGTGTACGCCTCACGGTTACTGTTGCTAAATGTACAAACGAGTGACAAGCTAGCTGACAGCAGTTTGTGCATACAGACAATTGTGCAATGAAGGTTATATTTTTTTATTTTCTGTTTTGTTTTACTTTTTAGAAAGCAAGATAAGATCTCTGGGTTTTCCTGAGCCACAGTAAGACGGAACTGCAGGAAAGGCTTCTTATGAGCTCTGATCACTCAATGAGAGAGATGTCGTCTAATCTAAGGGACTGCTTCTTTCTTGTGAAATTGGTTACTGAGATACCATGTAACTACAGTTAATTAAACCTCTGCCATGACAAAATGAACTGTAGCCTAGTCGCTCTTAAAGGTGAAAGGATTATTTGTATATCCCACCTGGGGATTACACCTGGGATGCCATGACTGCACCTGCCAGTGTTAGCCTGTGTCAGGAAGCAGGCAGGACTCTTGTAAGCAGCCAGGAGCATGCATACTCAGTGCAGGAAGCCAGAGCCATGTTGAGTTTTGATAAACCACATGTGATCTGGATGCGGCTTTCAGCAGACTGAGGTTCACGCTTGTAATCCTAGAGTGCAAAGGAGCTGACATCAAATGCAACCATGCTTGCTGTACAGCGAGACTAAAAAGTACATTTAAGGAACAAAATGCCAGGCAGCACTAAGACAGCAATCAGCTAATAGAAAAGACGTTATCACAACAATTTCAAGTGGTACTAGAGAGCAGAGATCCAATTTCGAAAAGCTGGACTTGCACAAGCACGTTCTGATCCTCTTTTATGCTGTGATGTGCTATGCGAATGGCTTGGGTGTTTTGTTTTTTTCCAAATGAATAAATCTAAAATCTGTATTAAGAAAGTAAACAAGCAAAGGCAAGCCTTGTTTCTTCCACGAACACCCGCAAAAGAGACAAAAAAAGACTGCTGTGTGATGAAGCACAAAACATAAAATACATCAGAAGCACATGAATAACATCAAGGATGCTGAAGCAGCTGCTGAAGGAGGTGCAGCAAAAGACGTGACTCAATGACACTCATCAAAATAAATAGTCTACAAATTTGTACTAGTACAGTACCTCTTACAGATAGCAAGGAGACACATGGACAGAAAAAGAACAAAGAACAATAGCTAGACTCTCTGGGCATGGTGAATAGGCTGAACTCCATGAGAAACTGTTGCCTTTCATTAACTACTTGCACTCAGCTAACACTATCAGATCATAAGCAAAGAAAGGAAAAATGGAATTCAAGTGAAAACCAGGGAAAGCCCCAGGGAAAGTTCCAAGTCAAAATGCTGGAAGCTTGTAATGAGTCCTTTGATTTTAGACGTTTTACACCGCTCAAGCAAAGCCTGGGCCTATGAAGAGTGTCCTGACAAAATAGAATAAAATGCAGGTTTTTCCCTTAGGAAAAAAATTAATAAGTTGAATTAATTTATAGCAAATGTTCAGTTGTAACAAATCTCAGTAACTGGAGTTATCGGAAAAAAAAGGAAAACATTCAGGGTCCTTGTTCAGCAGCATGGAAGTGCTTAATTAGACGGCTGGAACAAACATTACTAATTCTCCACTGCCAGCTAAGAGGGATTACTGTACCGCTGTCTAAATGATCACAACTGACACACAAGGGCTGCTCTCTTTGTAAACTCTCACAGCCTCATTTTGCATGTAGAAGGCTAACTTAACTTTTCCAGGACAGTCAAAGTGCAAAAAGGTATGATTTATAATATCAGGTAGATATCACAGAAGCTTCCCAAAGAAGTTTTCAGCTGTTTCCTCATCTCTGTGCCTGGGCTGTTTAAGGGGTCAGGTGCTCTGGGAGCAGAGTGCCAAGGTACCTCAGCCCTGGGATATCTGCCAAAAAATACGCATCGGGAATGTAAGAACAAAGCAGCTTCTCACCGCTTCCCCGGGCTGTTGCATAGCGGTCCTCAGCACACAGGCAAAGGAACAGTGTTGTGCTTCATTGAAGATGGCAGCAGACCAGCTGGTACAGCTGATACAATCTGAAGAAGCTCTGCTTACCAGCGTGCTTACCAGAAGTTGTCAGCTACCAAGAAGGACCATAGTTAAACCAGCTGGTCTAGAACAAATGCTGAGGATCCCTAAAAAAAGGTGACTGTTGCCAGTGCAAGCCCAAAAACATAGCATAACTTTTCTGTGATGCAAGTTCCCATTAAACTCCTCCACAGATTTTCTAATTATTGCTTCATTTATTTCCCCAGGAAAGTTACAGCGTAGCCACAACTAAGGTCTCTGTTTATGCTGGAGTTTTTGTTCTATCATCTACTTAATTGAAGATTACTTACACCAGCTTTCCTTTATTTAACCGGAGAATGTTTTTCAATAATTCCTTAATAACAAGTTCAAGCAAACTTTATTTAACGAAATGGAAGCAAATCACAGTGGAAATCTGGATATCTGCAAAATTGAATTTCCACCAGGAAAAGGTTAGAAGTCGATATATTTTACTGTGAAGCAGTGCAATGTTTAGAACATTATTGTGTCTCAGAGCAAAATTCTGAAATATTCAAATCACAAATCTTGAAAAAAATAATCTTTTGAAATCTTTGAACTGAAGTAAAATTTTTTATCTTGATTTTTTTTCAGTCAGAATCATCGAAGTGAAACAAAATCCGAAGCCTTTTAAATAAGTGGGTTTGGATCAAAATCGTGACCCCTTTAAACAGGTGGGTTTGGATCAAAATCTAAACTTCATGGCACAGATATATTAGAAATATTTTCCCCCAATTCTTTCTCAATGCAACTTCCATCTTTCATAATAACCTTTTAATTTTTCCGTTGAGTTGAAAGTCTGGTTTGTGAATTGTCTTTGACTGTTACTTCTGTACCCTAGATAAAATATACTTCCTAATATACTTCCTATCTTGGCAGAGAACAAGCTTGGTTTTTATTTTCTGTAATGTAGCAACAAGCCAAAAGTGAATTTGTGTTCTAGAATGGGGGATGTTAAACTTCAGACATATTGCTGACATTAAGTCTGTAAGTAAATGGCATTTAAGAACAAGCAGCAGGTAAACCTAGCTGGCAAGTCTTTTGCCGTAGCTTTCTCATATGATATAGCTCATTAAAACCAACGAATCTTCACATTTCCAAGGAGCATAGTGTAAGCTGATAAATGGGAGGCAGAATAATTGAAGCACCGTTTTCTACTGCAATGTGCACCATCAGTTTCTTTAGTCTTGTCTTTGAATGAAGAGGTGGGGAAAGGGAGCTGGGGCCAAAAAACTGCAACTGCTGCTCCATTAATGAAAAGTACTTTCACTTTTGTTGTTCTCTGGACATGGACAGTAAAAAGGTGGTACTAATTTTGAAAAATATTGACTAGATTACTTCAGATTAGCTTCTCATTTAATTCAAATTTCTAGCTAGACATAGGTCAGAACACAGTCTCTTCGACACTGAGGCAAGAAGGAGGTATAAACTGATTTTCTCCTGTAATTCTATGCCTGCCTTGGTCCATCTGTTTCCATAAGTCCTGTGGCAGCTGAATTGCACATAATGCCTAGTTGTTGGAGATGATTTTTGATCTTTGAAACTCAAGCAGTTGTACTCAGTAATTCCACTGTGATGCTGCTTGTATAGCAGCAGATTTACACAACAACAACAAAATACACTTACACATCTAAAACATTCCTCCCTAGGGCCAGAGCTCAAGCCAGCCAGAAGTGCACACTGCACCAGCATCAAATGGAGCCAGATCATTTTCATATGGCAGCACGGGAGACCAAATGGTCACCCATGCCTCTCCCAGCTTGCACTGGCACCCAGTGTCTGTAACACACGTTTGCATCAGGGAAAGTTCAAGCCCACTTCTGAGGACAGGGCACTGACTGGTTTTTCTCAGTATGGAGACATCTGCTGAAGCTCCTTGTAGCTATGCAAATTTTCATAGTAGGAGTCCAACAAAGGTGATAATCTTGGAGAAAGATTAGGAATACTAGAAGAATTAAATGTAGTACTTGAAAACCAAATGTTCTGGGCTGTTCCATCACTGTTGGGACTCCATGTGTGTGTGTACGCACGCAGACCAAAGCGAGTGAAACTTAGCTTTCTGCGTAAAAGGAGTGAGAACACAAACCCCAGTGGGGTGATTTTCTCCTGCTTCTAGAATGTGTGTGTGCATTGCATATGCAGACATCTTCACGTCATCTGATAGTCAGCTAAGGTCAAGGGGCTTACTTTTTAAATGTGTTGTTGCTGCATGTGTGGTTTAAGGCTTTTTAAGTTTCCTCTCTTAATCTATTCAGGAATTTACTAATTATACCTTACAGTTATCCTGTCTCGTTTTCCCACTGGAATCTGAAACAGAAAATTATGAAGTGGCAGTATTTATTTACAGTGTTTGTGTGGATTATCCTTACACCGTAACGGTCTCTCGTCCCTTTTGGGTATTGTAAACAAATTAGCTACATGGAGAGATTTGTCTAGGACTTAATGGAATTCAGTTGTGACCATTATTTCTCCCAGTCCTCTTACCATCTTGGCTGATGAGTGTGCTAAGAAATCGCTATCGCCAAGTCTGAACACAGTCTGCGTCCGTTCTTTGGATGACAGAAACTGAACCAATTGACTGCCTCAGGCATAGCACTGTGGGCCTGTCTTAGGCTTCTCCTTGGTTTCATAGCAGTGAAATCACCTTTGTGCGAATTTGACTTGAAGTTAGGACAGACATACAACTTTGCAGCCCAGGGGTGGGTGGCAGAACAACTTAGGACTCTTTGGTATGTGAGCACAAAACATGTAGTCATTTTTACTTGATAACTTTATTCCTACTTCTGTGTTTTCATTATAACATTGTCTATATCTCCTGTTAAAACATAGTGTGCTCACCACTATTCAAAACTGTTTATTATAAATGACAGAAGATTATATAATGCACTGGTCTTCTCAGCGGGTTGGAACAGATTAAGCTTCTTTGCGGAAAACTGTGTTCTTCTCTCATCCTAATACTGTAACTTTCTTAGGGCTGATATCCAACTGCAGCCCAAACATACAGAATAATTATCCCAGACGCTAAGCCCAACCTTTCATCTTGACAGCTATCATGCTGCTTTCCATTAAGGAAATAATGTTAGAGCCTTTTATCAGTATAAATCAGGAGGTGACTAAATACCAGTCTCTGATAATATAGAAGATCCCTGTGATCTTGAACATGTTTTCGGTTTCCACATCACCCACCACCTACGCTTGTGTTTCTGCAAGTAGCAATTCTGAATAGTAATGTAGATTGGAAAGTCGATTTATATTTTAACACTTATAAAGGATGTTCACTTCCACTCTGGAAACAGAAAAAGTATTATCTTTACTGATTTAAGACATTGGATAACAGATCTCTCCATGCCTTTTAGCAAGATGACGGCTAGCAGTGAATTCACTAACGTTGATTGATCACACAGATACCCAGCAATTGTGAACAGCCAATTAACCCTTCAGTTAAGTGTTTCTAATCAAACATAACAACCTGGCTATAGATACTACATCCTGAGAGTACGGGGACTGAATGGTAGCTAAGTGAGTCCCTAATCAGCTAATTCTCTTTACTTAGGAAAGAACATGTAAGTGTAACAGTATCCAGCTGGCTGTATTTGCAGTACTAACTGTGAACAAACTGAAGAGGATATCTTGTGAAGCACAAGCTTGTGTTGTGACCCAAGAATTAATTAAGCACTATAAATACAGCTATTATTACATGTCTGATATATAAAGAACTAGAAGCTAGTCACTTGGCAGCTGTGAATTCTTACCCAATTGGCAATGCAAACACTTTTTTAATAGGGTTGTTCGCTTTAGATTAGTCACTACATAGAGTCACAGTGCCATCTACAGATTTTGAACAGCTTTCGAATCTGATTTTAAAGGAACAGAGAAGTCTTTGCTGTCATACTTATGTTTAATACATTACTCCTCGAGAACACTGCTTTTCATTGAAACAATGGCTTGCTTTGTGGTTATTATGATTCAGTTTTGAACATGGGCCTATCACTTGCCTTTGTGGGTTTTTTTGAAAGCTGTTCTTAGATATGAAAATGCAAAGAACGCTGCAGACTGGTGGAAGCAGGCTTAAAGAAAAGCAACCTGACAATCAAACCCAACCCCTGAGGTATTCACAGCCTGAACTGCAGCTGTGGTGTTATACACCAGAAGGCACTATGCACTCGCAGGATAATCTTTGTGAACTTACAAGCTAATGCAGGTGGCATATGCTTTCCCTTGTCGTGTTTATCGGGGTGGGGGGTAAGGCTCAGCTAGGAAGTACTTTGCATTTCCAGCTTTCCTGGCAAGGGTTGTGTGGGGAAGCCTGTCTGCTCAGTGCTGGCTAACGCACTGTTTTCTAGCACGTGTCTTCACAGCTATCACAAGGAAGGGAATGCCGAAGGCATAGCAGAACGAATGTCTGGGGACCGTAACTTCTGCTCTGCTCCGTCACCTGCGGGGAGCAAACGCTTGGCCAAAGCCACTCGCCCGAAGGACCAAGGTAAATAATCTAGGATGAGCAATGGAGAGAAGTAACACATTTTAATCTTTTTAATTAAACCAAAGATATTTACTTAATGTCCTGTAATGACAAGGAGCCAGTCTGAATTTTCCTGAGACCTGAAGCATGAGTTAAGAATTCCCCTGTAAACAATCACCTGCAGCTGTGATGGAAACATTGGGATTCAGGTAGACCCAGGGTGAAGACGCACCATCAGAAGCTGGGCGACGTGGCCCTGTAGAGCTTCCACAGCCATAATTTGTGTAATTCAGTTGGGTTACATCTCTTGTCTTGTGGAGAAGACAAACATATGTCATCTCCAAAAGGGCAGTCAGGACCCACAGAGGTGCTGTCATTTGTGCTTACATTTCATATTCTTGGTGCTTTGAAGAAGAAGGGAGACAAATGTTTGGAGGCCTGGGAGGCTTGATAGATTATTTAGGGAAGCCCAGCAATTCCACTGTACCGGCAATCCCACATTCAGCCCTTCTCAGTGTCTGTAAAGCTCCTTCAAAGCTGAGATGCCGGCTACCTCCAAGCCTCCCAATTTGTTACTACTTTACACTAGATGTTTGAATACATGCATCTTCTTTGCATAACATGTAAACTCAAACTCTTATTTTTTTCTCCTTTTAAACAAAGTGTTAATGGAGATTCAATAACTGAATGATAACAATAAAATACTGTGTGGGTTGCAGAAAAATCACTGGCAGGCAACACTGGGCCTATCTGGACCCTCATGTCTCCCAAAAGTATGCCTCTATAGCTTCTTGAAGAATTTGCTGTTCCCCTGGCAGAGGGAGTCCTTGCTTTTTGTTGCTCTGGGGATGCACACGTAAGGGTGTTTAGCTATCACATCCTGATCTCACTGTGTTGTTTTTGTCTCATGAAAAGGCTTTTTCTCTGCTGGAAATGAAGGTGGAACAGTGCAAGGAGCTTGATGACTGCCACAGCTAAGCCAGGATTACCCTTCTGCAAGAAGAGCTATTGTACACACCCACATCCAGGGTCTGCCAGATGATCACTACGCAAAGTAAGTCTCAACCCTTCCTGAAACAGCTGATAGCGTGTCTGTTTTTGGGGCATCTAGGATTTTGGAGCCAAAGGAAGTCCTTGATAAGGGGCACACCAGTGGTTTTTGCTCATGCTGTTGCTGTGCCCTGCTCCTCCTGCACCATCACAGTGATGTCTCTGAAGAAACTAGGGTAGCCCCATGCTGAGGTGGGTGTGCAAAATTCTGCCTTGCCACCTTCTGTTACTGTTCTTTAATGCATAAGAAATTTTTTTTTCACCTTATACAGGACTGGAATGGGTCCATGAAAATAGGACATATTAAAATTTGGGGGCTGGCCGGCCTCAGTGTCCTACTGTAGTCCTCAATCTAGGGAGTAAAGTCAAAGCAAAAGGGATGCAGTGTATTTGGGGTTATCAGTCACCACCGGACATATGGTCCACCCACCAGCCTGATTCTTTCCTGTGCTGATGGAAAAGCACCTTCCTCATTTGACTCAACTGAGTGAAATGTAAAAAGGGGAAAGAAAGTGGCAGCAAGTCACAATCAAAAATTTTTAGGCAAGGGAGCCCTGAGGAAGTCTCTTGAGCTCAGTCTAGATTACAGACCTTGTTCCCTCACATCCCTTCATAGGACTAGGCTTAGAATGGCAGAAAAAACCCTTCTGCATTTCTTTAGTTAGATATATGGATGTATGTGTATTGCTTAGTTATGATACACTAATACAAGCAGGAGATCTCTGTTTTGTTGTGTTATATCAATTACCTTGTTGGTTCGTTCTTAGTTTCTATACATAATTTAGTTATAGTTTAAGAGAAAGAACTGGAAAAATTCTGTAACATTACCCAGAAATCAGTTTTCTTTCCCACTATGAAAGGAATTTCTCCTCTGTTTTGGGGTTCTAAAGTTTCACAGTTGAGTACCTTTCTAAAGCCAAAGTCTACAACCGAAGTGTCACGGTTTAGAGCAGGGTGTCAATAAACTGAGTGGCAGACGCTCTCTGTTAACCCCCACCCTCCCACCAGAGGAAGGGAAAAGGAGGAAAAGGGAGAGCGACTTACAAATTGAATATAAAAAGTTATACTCATAGCACTAATAATACTAATAATATTAATAATAAGAGAAATAATGCAAAATATACAAAACCGACACTGAGTTTCCCAGAGCTGGGTGCTGGGTGCTGGCGTCCCTCCAGCAGCTGCCGGGCAGCACCAGGCAGTCCCGGACTGGCCCCAGCAGATGGGAACTGGACTCAGAGATGCATGGATTGGGATCTGTTTCAGGATCGCAGGCAGGACAACGAGCAGGGTCCTCTTCAGAAGGTGGCCATGGATGAAGAGAGCAAGACCCTCATGATCCCCCAGCTTTAAACTGAGTGTGACGTGCATGGCATGGAATACCTGGCTGGTCAGTGTGGGGTCACCTGTCCTGTCCAGCCCTCCCCGCAAGTGCGACCCCTTCCAACTCCTCACTTGTGGGACCTAAGAGATCTGTCAGTGACCTTGGCTCCTACACTAATAGTGATAAACAGGGGCCTTTTTCTGCATTCCTTTCTTACCGTTAGCTCAGTGTAACTGTAAACATCAGGTGTTATCAGCTTTGGAGCAGACACTGTCTATAAAATGTGCAGCCAGCTTCAGAGAAATGCAGTTACTTAGAAGAACTCAGCTGTAAGGAAGACTGACTAAAGGAGAATCAGTTGTATTTTAACCAAAACCAGAACACAAAGTCTACCTGCTGTTTGCCCAATATTAAATGTAACAAGTGCATATTTATCTGTAACAAGCTGAGTGAGATGTTATTTTATGAAAGTTGTTGAGGAAACCTACAGAGCTTCTTTCAGTTTGATGGGGAAATTTGTTGAATCACTTCAATGTGACAAATCAGCACAACAGACCTTCCGTATTTTTCAGCAGTCAAAAAATAACTCCAAGCTAAACCAAAATGCCCAGCACGTAGTAAAGAGCAAGGGCTGTGGAGCAGAGGGGTCTAACTGGTCTCTCTCAGAGGGTGCACAAGAAAGCAGATCCACTTGATAGTTTGCTGATAGCTCTGTTAAAAATCACTTTTTATTTTGAGCCTAATAATCTTCAAATTTGTGAGGAAGTCTGTGGGAAAAACCTGTTTTTACTGTAAATCCAGATGTTCCACTTGTACTGTTTTACAGTCACATTCAGGAGTTTCTCCATGGGGACAGGGATAGGTCAGTGCCCACGGCTGGGACGAGGCAGGTCCTGCTGGGAGGAGGGTTTCCTGCTGGGCCTGGACTGAAAGCAGCTCCTGGGTCCAGGTTGCGCTCCCCTGGGCACCCAGGGCCCCCCGCAGCCATGCCAGCCACCCCATGGGCTGCGCTCAGGGCCCTTGCAGCTTGTACCTGAAGAGTTTCTGCACTGCATTTTCTTTCTCTTGATCCTACTTACAGTTACAGAGCATCTGGGGGTTTTTGCACATATTTTAAGTGGCATCTTATGACAAGTTTTTTCTTCACAGGTGAGAAATAAGGTCCTGTGAATTCATATCCAAACAGATGTCTCCTCTAGATCACAGAAGGGAGGCAGTGAACTGTGAGTAGGACAGACTCAACAAAATGAAAGAGTGAGAGCTTGCTACATTTATACTACCAGTATGTCATGTTGCAGAGCTGGGACAGTGGGAAAATTGCATAGTAAGGTTTATGTTGCTACTTTTTAATGGAGCATATCTGTATACGTAGATTAGGACAGTCTTTATGTGATCACATATTCTTATCCTTCTCTCCTTTACAGGAGTTAAGTGAGCTTTGTTGATAAACTCCTAGATTTCCAAAGAAAAATTGAAGTGTTCATGCTGCTAGTTTTCATTCCTGCTTCCTTCTTCATGATTAATTTAACCAGCGTAGTGGAGTTATTTTCAGAGGCACCAAGTCAGAGAATCATTTCACATGGCTTTCATGCTGTGAGATGGAGCATTTGGGTTTGAATATGAATTTGATAGTAGCAACAGTAGCAGTGGGAAGCTATATCTGCCAAAGGGAGTCAAAATGAAACAGAACTGAGAACTCCCATCAGTGAGAGTTACTCAGTTATAGCTGTGCTGCCGTAGTTCAAGTCCGTTCTTTCTCCCCTCTTAATCAAGTGACAAAGTATTTCTGCCTGGCTCAGCAGCTCTAATCCAAGCATGCTGTAAAAATGTAAAGCCCTTGATAAATGTTGGCATCTACTAATTTGTGTCAAAAAGAACAGAGGCTCGCTAACTAGCCTGGGGATCCAGAAGAGCTAATTTTGGCTGAAAAACTAAACTATACTCTCATTTCCTAAATCTTAATCTAATTCTTTGCAAAATAATGAGAACTAGTAGAAGACCAGCTAGGGGTTAGGGAGAATGTTTCTCACTGAGACAGGGAGTTGCCTTCACAGGTAAGTAGGAAACTGCCAACAAGATGCTCTTGCACTCTGAAATCCACAGAATGGGGGAATCCTTACATGGCCCCCACTCAGGTCACTAATAGGAACTGTCCCTGAAAAAGATAAAAGTTCCCCTTCTCAAATACAGCTGTGCTGGAGAAGATCAAAACTAGCCACGTGAATTTGATCAGAGAAGCTGAAACAGTGCAGGAAAACCATATTGCAGTGCAGTTCATGGGTTACATTTACATAGTTCTAACACTTCATACTGCTCAGATTATATGATCAATGTTTGCTCATATGTCGTGAAACAAAATACGGTTAAATGGTGTTTAGATACTTTAACCTTTATATTATTCTCTTCAGCCTTTTATTGGTTTTAAACAAAATGGGGTTTTGTCTCACCTTTTCTTTTTCCTAGTTCACCTCCTTCTCCTCCTCTGGTGGCTTGCCTCCACCTTTCCCTTCACTTGTGGCTTACCTCATCGACTGACCTGTTGCATGGTTGCAACTGCCTCTGAGGCACCTGTTTCTCTTCCCATGGTTTTAGTGTCCCCCACTTTAAGGACCCCTCCCAGGATCTCACTTCTGCTTTCTATTGCATCCTGCTCATTCTGCGCCCTTTTGTCTAGCTCTGTCCCTTCTATCCTGTAACTTGCTCTGGTGTGATTTGCACACGCCTCGAGGGATTCCCTTTGCCTCTTTCTGCCTTTTCTTTGAGGAATCCCAGCAGATTCTGAGATCTTTCTCCTGCTTGTTTTCGCTGCAGTCACAAATGCATCCACAGGTTGTTGACAACCTGCTTGACAGACCCTCACAGGTTAAACCCCTCTATCCAAGTTAACTGATGCATCCTCTGGAATCTCTGGCTACCAAGCCAGTCTTCCTTTCAACCGTTCCTCCAGTTATCTTCTCCACCACACAGCACAACCAAATGGACACAAAGCCAAATGTCACCTTCAGTGAGGCATCTCCTGGCTCCCATATTCAGTCTTCATCTGAACTTTGCAGATTCTGTCTACTAACCCCAGGACAAGGCCTTTCCTACTCATCTTCACAGATAAGGTTCGTATCCTAGCTGTTGTAATACAGTTTTTATCCTCCTTTGTACAAAAACTGTATTCACTATTGTACAAAAAGGTGTATTTCTTACACTTTCTTTTTCTACATATCTGCTAATGACCGTTGTTGGAGGTGAGACATAAAAATGACTTTTGGTTCAAACCAGGTGGGCTATCTTAATGCTTTCTTTGCTTTTGATATGCTCCAGAAATTCTGCTTTAAACAGTTCTCCTAGCCTATCCTTTTGACCCAATTATTTTTATATCTATGACTTAAACTCCCATTTGAGTTTTAGCCTAGTTGATACTTTCAAGTATAAGCCGCTATGGGCATTCATGTCTGTCTGCCTTGTTTGAAGACATGGATTGAAGCCCAGGCTCTGTGTGTGAACCTGCCTCATAAACTCCTGAGTGTTTGAACCATGATTTTGTCCTGTGCAGGCACTGCATCTTGTACTTGGAGAGCCTAGTTCTCCGATCACCTTTCTAGCGTTGCCTAGACAATTATTAAAGGGATAGGAATATGTGAAGGAAGTTCGGTATTTGAAGAATAATAATGAAATTCTGGCATCAAAGTGGCTCAGAAAATTATGCAAGAGCCCTCGGAAGTTTAATGTTATCATCCTGTTTGTTTTTCTTTACAACGTGCAATGCCTAATTACTACAGCAAAATGTGTTGTTTCTGAGATTGTGCGAAGATGAGAAACCAGCAGCACTAGGACAAGCCACTCTTCCAAAGTGGCAAGCTGTAGTTGCCAGGTAGACTGTGCTCTGGACAGTACAGTGGCAACTTAGTGACTAGAAAAATATTAGTAAGGGTAAAAAGAGGTATTAGACTAAATGGAGATAGCAAAAAAGATGTCACTGTTGATATAACTCTAGGTGTGGAGGACACATGAACGCCCTAGTCAGAGTCTTGTTGTCAAGTAGTAAGAAAAAAGCTGCAAAAGAGAGTTTTATAGTGAAGTTATATTTGAGGTAGTATGCAGCAGAAGTATAGAAATGTGATTAAGTCTAAGTTGGTTTTGTCACCTCCGACAGCTTTATTTGCACATTTCTTAACAGCAAGGCAGTACTTTGGGGACATTGTGCTGTGAACTGACTTCTTACTGCACTTCATGAATTATTTGATGTGATATTTGAGACCAATGATGTCTTAGGACCTGAATTTTCAGGGTGTATAACAGTTAACATGAATCAGGACTGTCAAACTGGGGAACTGCTTTTGTGAAAACGAAGCTGAAGAATGTGCTTTCTAGGTCTTGAAGACTGTGTTATCGTAGTAGTGCAGACTTGTTACAAGAAAGTCTAAGTGTACTTCTTAGGAAGACCTGTGCCATTTAGGATGGATTGAATGAACTTCAGGTAATTGTCTTGGTGGAACTGGTGTTTCACTGAAGTCCACAGAGGAATTTTGGTGGCATCTAGCACCTGCAGTGTGTTTCCAGTCAGGCTGAATTGTTTTTCTGCATTTGTGCTGCAGCTTAAGAGCTCCAGTGCCAGTGGGCTTCCACATGCCTTAAGCATCTGTTCCCCACTGGCTGGACAAAGTCTTTCAGGAGGCACCAAGATGTCTTTGAGGGACCACTTTATGCCACCAGTTTCTTCAGTTTAAAGATACTGAAAACTCTTATGTCAATGGAAACCTTTTTTTTTCCCCTCATCTCTCAGTTTTTCTGATTTTTCTTTCTTTTTGCAAGTATATTAACTTAAATACAAAAAAATCAGAAATATTATAAGCTCAGGGAGTAATTAAATATGGATCACTGAGAATCCTGACAACAGGGTTGCCAGTGAGAAGGAAAATGTAATTTTGTGACTCCATCTTTCAAGTCAATTTTTAAGCATTCTAGATAATTTCAAAACCAAAACCCACTACTTACCCATACTCCTGTATTTTATAGATATATATATTTTTTTAATTGTTTGGTTCTATGACCCTTTCATTCTATTTTTAGCACAGAGCAGTTTGCGTTTTGAAGGTTCATTTTCAATTTACTTGCATTTTAAAAAAAAGAAAATATGTTCAGTGGGCTATAAATCTGGCTTTTCCTCCAAGGTTTACATTTGATTAGAAAGCTAATGGCAGAGTTCTGGAACCATCAACAAATACCACAAAAACCCTTTGCAAATACAATTGCAAAACTACAGACACATGTAGATATGCTACAGTTTGTGAAATTTGCAAAATTATATGTAATTTGTTGCTTTAACAGTACTTCTTGCAAAAACCTTTATTGGTGCAGTTTGTACAGTAAGCCATAGTATTGTGACTGCCTAGCAACATAGGTCAATGTGAGAACTCCAATTTTCAGGAGACTTAGCTAGAACTCAGCTTTCTTTCTGTTTTCGTATCGTGTGTTTTTTGCTATCTGGTCAAACAACAGATGACACTTCACATTCCTGCGTTATTCACACCAGCTGTCAGGCATACCGGCTTTGCTTTTAGCTGCTTTTGACCACAGCTTTCAATCAAACCCTGATCTCCCTCACCCTGCCCAATTATTCACTGAACTTTTAACTCTCAATGTTGTTAAGCAACCTAGCTCTTCCTCAGATTTCCTATTCTTACAAAAGGCTCTGTCAAGAGCTTTGCTGTGTTAGAGCTGCATCCAGGAGAGGTTGTAGAACCAGAGCTCCAAATGTCCTTGATAATATGAAGTGTCACTATGAAACGGCCCCACTGAGTTTTACACTAACTGAAGGAAAAACGGAAAATGGGTAAAGGCAGCAGCATGGCAGAAAACAAATTAGACACAGGGTCAACAAGGACCTGGCACTGCTGCCAAAATGTTGCAGGTCTTGTTTCTGTAGCAGCTGTTCTGTGTAAGGAAGAGCAGCTAACTATCCTGCTCCTCTAATCAAAAGATTTTGTTCAATTAGAGGCATCAAGTTTTATAGAAGCAGTAGCGAAAGTTGTGTTGGAGATAAATAAAGAGAACGATTGCAAGAAAACGTGGCTTGTGGGAAAAGACTGAAGGAAGTGGTTGCATTTGCTTAAGAAAACACAAGACTAAGTAAAGGATGTAAGTGTTCTGAAGATTTTTAGGAAGTGATACTCTAGCTATTTTTTTTCCATGTAGTGTTAGAAGCAGGACAAGAGGCAGTCTCTCAGGAAAAATAATTTTGCTTTTTCCCTTTTTTCTGACATCTAAAAGGCTAGTTGTTCACTGCAGGAGGCCATCCTAGGAAATGTGAAATCTCCTTCAGTGGATGAGGAGAAAAAAACAACCTAACCATATTTTGGAGTGGAGTAAAATGATTTTAAGAGCAGACTCACAACAGCCACAGGTTGGTTTGCTGTAGCTAAGACTCACGTGACAATGCCCAGAGGCTCAGCCTGGCACCAGTGCCTCACTGCTCAAGTCCCTGGGCCATCACTGCCATTCTACCTTCCCAGGCCTCTCATCACAAATTATGCAGAACTTGGAGCAGTTCTAGGTCTTTTATGACTCTGAAACGAAAAGCCCCTACTGCCACAAACTGTCTGCAGCATGAATTAGAGTGGCTTTAAGCTCTGTCACCGCCACGAGCACAGCCAACGTGAGAAATGAGAACAGGCTCGCCCACTGTGGTTTTCACCAGGCGGGGTTACAGCAGCTTGCAGGAAAGGGCTCCTCCACACTGACCAGAAGCCCTGACTCTGCTCTGGATGCACAAAAGTTATTATACCATGCAGTATCCTGAATCCACTGAGAAAGGCTCTGCTCCTCACTTGTCATGTAGATGACACCCCTTTCAGTTCTCTTCTGTTCAAACGAGAGCCCCTCAGACAACAGGCAGTCTAGAAATTTCTATCAGTGAACAGCAGCGAAGAAACCCAGGTGTTGTGCTCTCTCTGCATCCCCCTGGCTCAGAAACTGAAATATACACAGATTTCATCACAATTAATACCATCAGCTTGTATTTCTGACTGTTCCTCAGACTCAGCTGAGACAGCAGCCTGGCTATGTAGGTTTGTGTAAGCCAAAAACACTTGCTAAATTTGTTAAGTCAGAAATACTTGTTAGGAAGTGCTTGCTTAAGAGTTTACAGCTAAATTTGGCCCATGGAGATATATTGTTATGTGATCCCAACATACATGGTAAAGATTCTGATGCTGTGTGATACAAGTCATGGTGAGGCTCGTGGTGCAGCTCTGTGGTGGCTGACAAGGACGTCTCCCACCGCCTTCCAGGTATTTACACAGCATCCATTAACAGGTATCTCAGACTGTGATCTGTGAGCCCTGTTTTGTCTTTGCCAGAGCCTTGCATTTTTCCCCTGGACTAGCCCACCAGTGCCAGAGCAAAGCATATATACGTGTATGTATGCACACAGGACACTATGCAGAGTTCCTGTGTCTGGCCACTGAATCATGTTTGTGGCTTAGTGACAGACCAGACCGTATTTACAGCCTCTCTCTTCTTTCTCCCTCCCAGAACTCTTTCTCTGGTATATTTCTATGATTTCTGCTTTGAAACCATGCTCCTATTCTCAGCTTCACTTGAATAATACAGAGAAGTAAGGTAAGACAGAAGCATCATGTTAATTCCCAGGTGCTCTCTTCTCTCAAACACAGTCAGGGAGCTGTGGAACCTATATTGCCTTGATATATCCTTGAAATTCTCAACCCTGCCAAAGCTGTGCTTGCATCATGCACAGTAAGCAACAGGAAGGCTTTCTGTGTCTGAAGTTTCTGTTTTACTGCCTGGGAATATCACTTCTTTGTTTGAATAAAGAATCAGAAAATTTAAAAGGAACCAAAAATCCACTATTGCACAACTCCTCCCTCTCCATCTCATGATGCTTTCCAAGCGGAGAGGTTATAAAACAATGACCTTAGATTAACCACACCAAAGCTCTAATCTTGCCATGTCAAACACATCAATGCCCTTGCCTCCAGCTGACAGGAATACATCAGATATGGGACCACGCTTGTGAACAAATGGAGTGCGTTGCACAAAGCAGACCACCTGAATAGTGGCACAATAAAATTTTTTCCTTCCTAACAGGAACTTACCACAATGGTTGGAAATTTTGAATTGTTGCTGGAGTTTTAATAAAGCTGGCTATGCAGATGCACATCACTAAGAAAATCAAAGGTCTCTGGTTCTGACTCGGTGCAGTGGTTTATGGGACAGAAGCAGAAGCAACTTCAGTTTCTTTTTCTTCCAGAAAGCACAACGGAAGTGTTTCTAAAGAGGAATGCAGACAGTACTTGGTTTTGTAGTAGAGAATTGCTGGATGGGTGCACAAATATAAAAAGGAAAACAAATCTTCCTCAGAAGAGAAAGCTACTGAGGCCACTGTACTTTCTCCTGAAATGAAGTCAGTGGTTTCACCTTCATTTTTCTGTATACAGAGTAGAAACTAATTATTTAAGAAGCAGGTAAAGTAGTTTGCCTCCTTAGACACAAAAGTAGCAATTCATGACCATCTCATGCTGCTTGAGATGCTGTAGTTATTCTGACTGACCTCCATCTGCCGCTCCAAACGATCACGGGTCTGCCCACACCAGTCCAGTGTCACACCTGCCAGCCCTGTTCGGCTATCTCACATGTCCCAGGATGTCTGCTGCGGCACAGGGCACTCTTCTAGGCACCCAAATCCACACTCTCAGAGAATTTTAAAGGTGATTCAGCTCGGTGGTTTTCAGACTTGGAAATTAGGTAGACTGAGCAGAACTTCATCAATAGTAGTATCCAGAGCTGAGTACCAAGCTCAAAATTTGTCATTTACACCAGCGCTAGCACTATTGCTCTGACGTGAGCCAAATAACTGCCCAGACCTTGAAATAAGGAAGGAGGTTACATGTATTAGTGATCATGGCTGACAGGGTTACATGTATTAGTGATCATGGCTGACAGTTAGTATCTTTCACTATATTCAGTTATTTGTTACCAAATCTGTTATCTTCGGTGTCTATTCCAGCCCCTCTTACTTATGTTAAAGCCTTCTCCCTGTTCTAACCCTTCTGCTGTCCTTGTTTCATTTTCTTTAAAAGCTTTTTCTGTTTGGTGTACTGAATTATTTTAACATAGGCTAACTCCTTTCTACCTTTAACCTGAGATTTTCCTTTTCAAATATTCTTTTTCACTATTCTCAAGCTCCCGTCCATTTGTCTCACTCTTTTTTCAGTCCTAAAAACATTACACAAATGAATTTTTTTTTCATTAATTTTCTGATAATCCTTAGCTGTTACACCACTACAGTGTTGGCCCCTCCCTTAACTGTAGCTCCTGATTGCTGTGCCAAAATTTCTCATCCCATTGAGCTCTTGAAATTGTTGCAAAGCCTCTGATAAATTCACTATCATTCAAGTCTCTTGATTTAAACTCTCCTTTATGTCCCAAACCCATTTAAGCACTTTTTCACTTTTTTTTAGGTCCATTGCTTCTTCTCTTGCCATGTTTTTTCAGTATCTTCCCTGTCACTCCATTGTGTTGTTCCTTGTTGCATTGCTCCCAGTCCCTCCAGTTGTTGCTGCTGCTGCTCTGAGCAGAGTCCCCACTCCACCCTTTGCCTTCCTACCACTGTCACATTTTCTCTGTCCAGACCCTGCTCTGTACTTCTCCTTGCCTGATGACCTTTGCCTGGGCCTCAGCATCATCTCAAACCTTACCATATCTTTCCCAGAGCTAGTTCAAGGCTTCTCAAGAGCATCGATGAAACAGAAACGTGTCAGCTTAAGGACTGTCAACAACACTGCATCTGTCATTGGCAGGAAAAAGAAAAGGCTGGGCAAGAACGAACCTGCTGCTCCTGCTGTTGCCTGAGGAGGAAGGTGGTCAAGGCTGTGCATGGTGACTGCTGCTGAAAGGAGCCCCCAGCTTCCATTTCCCCTCAAGTACTTTCACCTTCTCTAGGTTTTTTTGTCATCAGACAAGCACCCTACTAAGCAGTCAGTGGGCAACGTGTGGCTGCCATTTCCTGTCAAGTAACTTCTAGATTCAGATCTGCAAGATCTACTGAAATTACTGTCTTCTGTTGCTGCACCTAGCTAATGAGATCTTTTGAGAAAATTGTGAAGAACATGTAGTCATTACGTTCCTGAAAGAGGAATTTGCAGTTGTTTCCTATTTGCTTTCCTTCCAATGCAGAGGAGAGAGAAACTGCCTGAAGCAGGGCAGCGCTGGGCAGCTGCTGCTCTTCCTTTGCAGAGCTGGGCTTCTGGAATAGTCGCTCACGTCACAATACCTCATGGAAATCTTTTATTCATAAGATGTGCAGACAGAAGCCCCAAACACTTGTAACCCATACAAACAAGAAGAACCTTGGCCACTTGCTCTTAAGGACACTCGCAAAGCAAGGCGGGTATTTTCCCACCACTCTCACTATCCCTTTGGGAATGGGGACTTGTTTAATTGGTAGTCTGTGGTCACTGCAGCACGGATCTCGGCTTTGGCTTCACCTTGGACTTGCCATTTCTACGTTTCTCTCTTAGTGGAATCTTTTTTTCGAACTCCCTAAATTTCCTTAACACAAAGTCTTTTTGCTTTATTCCTGAACTAAGATGTCACCTGGAAATGCTCGTAGTGTCATGCATGATTAACTTGCAGTTAAACACACTAATGTTAATATAAGATTTTTGTGTGTATAAAGTTGCCGGAGTAAGAAACATGAAAGTAACACCTGCACGTATAACAGCCCTCCTTGCTAGTATTCAGACAGTATTTACCTTTTTTTTTTTTCCACAGGATGTTTTTCCCACCCTGTGGTCAAGATGCCAGCAGTCACTCTATCTCACATTTTGTTTGTCTATTAAAATCCCTCTGTAGTTCTACAGCTTATTTTGATGAACTCTGTTTAAACCTCTGCAGGAACGGAGAATTGCCAAGTGTTTTCTGGAGCTTTCCATGGCTTCATGACTGAGGCTGATCAGGACATCACGAACGCTCATATTCTTTTCTCAAATTCACCTGTTAATTTTGAACAAGAGGCAAGAGTTCCTGACTTTATCCCATAGCATAGCCCAATCTATGGCTTTAATGAGGTAGATGACACACAGAAAAATAATAAAGTTACATAACTGACCGTCCTTACCATCACACCTGATCCTCTATCATACTTCATTTGCACAAAGGGAGGAGAACTGAGATTTTGCCAGCAGCACGCTGTAACCCTGGCATATTCTAAGTGTTGAGTACTTGCCATCACAGTTTTTTTGGAGTTTTGTGAAACAGGAGGATTTGTGAAAAAGAAGGCGGAAATATCAAAATGTAGTTTTTTGGCATTCCCTTGATCCTTGATCCTTGATCCATCAGCNNGGTNCTGGNACTGCACCACACAGGTCCAATGTCACTGGTACTAATGGAGTAAGTGGCAGTAGTGATGTCAGATGTTATCATCTTGAACTGAAAGTGCAGGGGTCATTGCCTCATGGCAAGGGGGTCACCAGCGTGGCTTGGCAACAAGGAAATCATGACGCATCATGAGGACTTCATAGTTCAGAATGAGTTGGCCATAGGTGTCAGAGCTGGGAGGTGAACATGCAAACAGCACGTTTTGAAATCTGTCAGACGCTTGCCAGTGCCAGCACTCGTGTATCTGGACTCCATTTTGACCCTGAGAGCAGGCTATATTGCAGGGCTCTCAGATCCTTCTCTCCTCCTTTGAGGACTCTGTCTCCTGCCATTCTTGCTGTCTGAATCACTGCTTCCCCCACACCTTGAGGTCCTCCCTCAATTTGTTCTCCCTCATAAACACTGCCCAGACTGGTTCTTAACTTCTGCTTCTCCAGGTCTCTGTGCTCTTCCCCTTGTCCTTGGCTTCCAGAGGGGAAAGTACAAGATGCCTGGGAGAGCATCTCCCATGGAGTCGGGCAGCATTTCCTCCATCAGGGAGAAGCAGTTCTATATGTGGCTGTATCCTGTCCTTGTTGAATTGACAGCAGCTTCCCAGGGGTGGCAAGAGGCATGGCCTGACCCCCTTCTCCTTCCTGCCACGTTTCCTAAATCATGGAACAGAGACAGCAGAACTTCTTGATAAAATAGCTATACTTTAAAAATAAGAAGGAGGGGAGGAGAATGCTCTGTTTTGGAAAATCGCATTCTCAAATATTGGTGACCAACTTTCACCGACATTTGAAAAATCAAGTAAACCCTCCCCCCCAGAAAAAGAAAAAAAACCTGCAACAAAGACCAAACTGTCTTAGAAAGCAAGTCTGGCAAGGAAAGGAATCAAACCAAGCAGCATTTTTCACGACTATGAGCAAGAACCCTATTCGCAGGGCTTTCAGCAACTTTCAACATAAAAGTTAACACAAAAAATGTAACTATACTTAGGTGACAACTTAGCTATTGCATAGCTTAGAAGTGCGTTACACAACTGAAATGCCTGCTGATGCACTGTGACAAGAGACTTCCTTTCTGAAGTGGACTGTGACCAGTGTAGGCACACTATGTCCCATTTCCTGCCTTCACCGCGTTCACGAGCTGTGAGCACAGGCTGGTAACCGACTGCGTGACGGACAGGTCAGTGATAACAACACAGATGAACTCGTGCATGTACTTAGCACTTCAGTTGTCTGCAGACAGCTGCACGTGGAATAAGTCTTCTTTTAATGCCAGCATTCTGACCTTTGCTGGAATTGGTTTGAAAGGCAATAGTCCTTGTTTTCCTTTGTCCATGGATTTCCCATTTTTTCATGGAAAGATAACAAGAAGAACCTGTGAAGATCTCCTGAGCAAGAACAGAAGGAATGGTAGCTATTTAATACGAGAGAGTGAAAGCGTGGAAGGAGCCTTGTGTCTCTGTGTTTTGTAAGTACTCTAATGCTAAATTTTTTATGATTTTTTAGATAGATCCAAAGACAAGCATTCATCTTCTCTAACATTAATTGTTCTTCCCTAATGTTAACAGACTGCAATATTAACAGAATGCAAAGGGGGGTGTATATGTAACATTCAAGTAACATTTGTTGCCTTAGGCTTCTTTTATAGTGAGTGGTGAGGGGGTGGCATTTGCAAAAGACATTTTGTACACCAGAGAACAGATGAACTGTAATTTGCTGGTGCTGGTCTCTCTCCACGGACAATGAGGGGAGCCCAGAGAAAATACCTTATCCTGCCAAAACATGGTGAGAACCTTACTCAAAGTTACTGTCTCTGTAATGACGAGTAAATAGCGTTTTAGCACTGTTGCGACACTGAGAAGTCTCACGGTAGGCTACAAAACAGTACCTTCTTGGTAGGCTTTCTGTCTGATGAAATCTTAGCCTTGTGCTTCAAAGGAGTTTTATCTGATGTAAAAACATAAGCTGAGACAGAAAGCTATAATGTCCTGTTCGAATCCATAGGACAAGTCCACGAACAAGACGGGCATAGAAAATTGCTACTTCTAGAACTCAACTTTAATTGCTACAATTAAAATTGTATGATTTTATTTTCCCATAGGGAAAACAGGCTTCAAGAAACCTGTTATGTACTTTTCATGTATACCTGATCTGTTCCTAATGCGTTCAAAGTTTATAAATTAGTAAGTCTGACTCTTTCTTTCTTTGACCCTATGAGGTTTTACACTCTCCTTGAGGGTGTATTTGAGTGTGACACGAAAAATTTTTAACACCACATCTAATTAATTCAAAAATATCAGAAAACACTTTTATCAATAGTCACAAATGCGTTTCTTTCGAAACAAATCAAAGGAGAAGGGAGAAAAAGGGAGAGGGAAATGGGGTACTATGGGATTGGTGGGTAGAAGAAAGGAGGTCCATGAAATGATAGAGTAACAAGAAGAGAAATGGCAAGTGGAGGGCAAACAGAATGCTCGGGGACAGAGCTGAGGGAACCTGCCTTCAGTAAGGTGTGGAAGGAGACAGCGTAGGGCATGCGGGGAGGGCAGGGAGCACGGGAGGGAAAGGGCATGCATACCCTGCAAGAAGGGACAGACAGGGGTCCTGGCACAGAGAGAGGATGACAATATTAATCCCTGACACGTGAAGATGGCTGTTAAGACCTCATGCAGAAGAGGTAGATGCGAAAGTGAAGGCCTGCTTAGGTGTGTGCAGTGAGTTTGAACTACTGACGTAACAGAGGGCATATCTACAGAGTACACTGTGGGCAGATACAAGCTGATGTAAAGGTTAAGCTTGGTGCCACACTAATACAGTTTCTTTCCTTTTTTTTTTTTAAAGGGCAAACCAGACCTATCTTGTGATAGCTTGCAGACATGCTATTGTCCATCAGCAGTGTTCTGGGTGGGTTTTTAGTGTCAAAAACTGTTTAAAACTTTAGTGTTTAGTGTATTTGACTTTAACTCGTGCATTAACAAATGTGATAGTTAAACTGCAGGGTTGACAGCACTGGCATAACAGATACTGGCTGGCAGAGGTGAAAGCAAGGATTGCTTGCAGATAGCAAATGGGATGGTAATAGTGTATTGCCTCAGAATTGCCTCAGAGACTGGACTGCCAGTGGTTGACTAGGAAAGCTGTCCTAAAACTGGAGGCAATCAACACTGAAACTCTCAGTGCTGTTTCAAGACAACTTTTGGATTAGAACTACATCTTAAAACATTGCTTAGCACTTAATATGGTTGATGTTAGGTCAACTTCTCTCAAATTAGCTGATCCGTGGACAGAGATACTGATCTACTTGCTACAGAAAACAACCAAATTTTTTGTCCTCTACAGACTGGGGTACGTGCAGGAGGGCGCTCCCATGGAGGATCTGGGAGTCAGAATGGTGGGACCAGTTCAAAAACATCTCTTACTAAATCAGGCATAGTGCACAGCTCTACTGATATGTCTTCCTCCACAGCACACTGCTGCTTTCACACAAAGCTGTCCCAGATTTCTGACAGTGCCTCAGTCCAGACCTACCGCTCTTGCTGCTGTTCTTCTTATGGATCAACATGTGGTTCTCCCAAAAAAAAGTCCTCTCATCCTGCCTTTCTTCCACTGGATCTCCTCCATGCTCAGACCAGGAACTTTACTAATTTGTATAATAGGCAGCTGTTGGTAAGCATTTAGTAGTTAATGTAGAAACACAAGTTTCCATTTTAGTGGTAGTTTCATGTTTATTTAGTAAAAATTACAGTAGCCAAATAATATCCAGGCAGCAACCTTTCAAAATTTAGATGATTGGTAAAGAATGAGTTTTAAAAATTATCTGTTTCTGATTTTTTTTTTCTCACTTCTATATCTATGTTTAAAGAACGAACACCCACATTTATAAAATACTCTTAAGCCAGGAACATGTGAATTTCCACAGATACCTCCAGGAGGAAAAAAACAAAAGATGCATCCCTGTGATGCAACTCTTTGAATTAAAGTAAATATATTCTAACTGGAAGTCTTCTCCTGATCTCAACCCATTGTAACTTTTTTTGCAGAACAATGTAGTTTGTTTTGAGAGTAACTATTAATTTGTGCGCAAGTCTCCTGAGCTAGGTTTTCACCCTAAGAGTCTCCCTCTCATGACAGCTCAATTCATGTAGCTATGACTTCAAACCTTCTGATGAACATGTATACCAGTTAAAAGAACGTGTAGTTTGAGAGTTCAAACACAAGCATATTAAAAATAATAATAACTAAAACCCTGGGAAATGCAAAGGAAGAATAATTTTCTTAGAAGCAGGACCTGTGCAGTCATTTTCTGGTTGCTGGTTACTGGAGGCCATCTCTCCAAGAATTCAACAGCCTTCTTGTGATACAACCACAAAATGAAGTTTAGGGAGGTATCACACGTAAGTAAGATAAGAAGATAGATGAGAGGATGGGATGTCTGTGGAATCAAATTACTCTTATACAAAGGCCTATGTTAAGTTTATTTCATAAGCTCTTTGAAACCCCTGGTTAGAGTAATGTTATGTTTCAAGATATGAAACTTTCTCTCGTTTTGCAAACTCTAGGCTCCCTTCTGTTCTGCTTTTCTATCTCTGTCTCGTTCAATTTTACTGCATAACTTCTCATGTCTTTAATACTACCTGCTGTTTGCAGACATGTCCAGTCTCATGCTTTGTGAAAAATATGGTGTTTCTTCCTTTCACCACAGTGTCTGCTTTTGGCAGCAGGGGTCAGAGACTCAGCCCACTATTAAGTCCCTAATATCATACATACTCTTGAGTATATGTCCAGTATCATATACAATTGTAGCAATGCTCTGGTCAAATTAGACATATTCTAGGTTGAAATAGCCTGGTACACGATCACATCTGGAATATATGAAGGTGCAGAGAACTCAGGGGGTCACTCTGTGGGGCAGTGTGGGGTGGAATAATGGTATGAATTTTTGGTGCTGCAGTTACTTGAGGGTTCCCACAAGCAAAGCAGAAACATGAAAAACATTCTGCAGAAACATGAAAAACATTCTGCAACTTCACAGTCATGTGTGCCATGGCAACCTCCTCGCCTGTCCTTTCCCCAGAGGAATGCCAGCAGATCTCACGTGAAAGGCGAACCGCAAGTTTTCTACAGAATCATTCTTTACCACTACTTAGATTAATATGGTTTTCTTTCTCTCTCCCCTCAAATCCCTCCCAACTTCTATCAATACGACAGAAGACATTCACAAAGACAATCTTTCAGAGTATCACTCCATGCCAGTGTGCTTGCTTCCATATAGCATTGCAGTCTTGTGTCATATCCCAGGTGAATCTCTCATCTTTGTTCTCAGTTGTAGCTCAGTCTTCTGGAAGCTGACTGCTTCTCTTGTGGATGTGGTATTTAGCTGGAAGCCAGCCCATTGTCCCCTAGCATATGACTTCAAAGAAGGGCACCTCACTTTTGTCTTTGTAGGTATTTAAGTCTTCATTATAGCTCCATTTCTGAAAGAGGGGTACATATTAGCACTGTCTTTCCATCCTGAAAAGGTTGTCCGATGATTAGTCCAACCTGGTGCAAAGTCTGAGAGTGTACCAGGCCATAGCTCCCCTTCTTCTCACTGCTGATGGAGATACTGTCATTCTTGATGACTCATGTTCCACCCCTTGGCTTGCAGTTTATTCCCATGTTGACATTTGCATGAAGTGGTTTCTAGTGGTATGAAGCGGTTTCTAGTGACATGCAGCATTTCTGCTGGTGGTGAGCAAGGACTCAGGCACCCTATGGAGGCAAGGACTCTTCTCTTACATGGTACCTGCAGTGGAATTCCAGGGTCTATTTTGTATTTTACTGCCTCAGAATAAGTAGCACAGTGACATCCAGCCCTTTCTGGATGTCTAAACTTGAGGAATTTTCACTTCTTTGACTTACCAGATCTATTTCATTGGAGCTGTAGTAGTACAAAACCTAGCACAGAAAATGAACCTAAGAAGCTGGAGGAAAGCTCAGGCAGTTAGCTGATGTGATGGAGAGCTAGTCAGACATGCTTTACCAAGATCTATGGTAAGTACAGTGCAGTGACTGCAGACTGAACACAGCACTCTTAGCTACATTTACCATACATGGCCTAACTCTGCAGGGCAAAAAAGAGTGCCATAAATTTGGTCCAAACTCAAACAGATCTGCATAGTGATGTACAAAGTGTTACATTTGAATTGGCAAGGCATAATAAAGTATTATTTGGGTTTCTGAGGCTTACGAAAACAACATGCATGACCAATTTTAGCTAACAGACAATTAAACATATGACTTCGAGAATCTCAAGTATTTTGAAAGCTCCAATGTACGAATTAAATGGAAAAGTGAATATACATGTATATACATAAAATTGATTCTATTCAGCGTCACGTATTCCTTTAGAGATGTTTCTTTGGTTTTAGTCTTTCATTGTATTGCAGTTTACTTTAAGATACAAGCAAACAAACAAAACCAAAATCTGGCTGTCAAGATCAGCTGTAGTAGTCTAAGTGCTTAAAGTTGCAGTGGTCTGACAGTTGACAAAAAGCATAATGTATGCAACAATGTTTTTCACAGCTTTGAAGAATTCATCTACACTTACCGTATCTTCAGGGAACACCAAGGATATTTTAGAATACAGGTGAGTAACTCTCATTTCATCTGTAAATGTTGCACTAAAGATCATTGTCTTGATTAAAAAAATATGTATATACACGTACTCCTTACCTTAGAAAATGTTTCCAAGTTTGCACTCTTCTCTACTCAATTCTTGACTTTTTAATGTTATACTTCTTATTACATATGAGCTCAGAAGTAGCTATTATCTTTGTAGAAATCCATTATATCCTAAGTGGATCTGTTATTTGTTAACCAGCTGGTTTCTTATTTGACCATTTCATTTTGATAGCATTGAAGGAAAATGTATCACTTTTTTTACTTGCTCCTGTTCCTAATTACCTTTTTCTATTTGAAAGCTCTGCCATTGCACCCCGCGTCTTGTAGGGATTTGGAATATTGCAGTGATCTTTTCGATTTAAAGAGACTTATCTGTAATTCTGTGCAATTCTGAGGCACCCAGAGCGATGACCCCAGATAATGCTGCTCGTTGCTTGAATAAGCATAAGAGCAGACTACATCAATCAAATGCCTAGGCAAGGTGAGAGGACACTTGAAAAACTGTCTCACTCCTCTGGCTGTAGAAGGACAGCCAACAGGACTGCCAACAATTAAGTAGCGTTTAAGTGGAAAGAGGAACTCGCTCCTTAAAGGATACACCAAGCTCTCCCATGCTGGTAATTTCTTGCTTATTAGTGGTTTGGACTGAGTGCAAAACACACAATTTCCCATGAAGAATGGTTTGTTGACAAAATAATAAACTATAGCCACTCTTCTGGGGTTTGCTGTCATGCCTATCAGCAGATAATAACTCAAACACTTCTAGTTTTTTCAAACCAAATATTCTTTCAAGCTTTTTGCCAAGAATGTGAAAGAGGAGTTCTATTCTTCGTATTTTTAAGTCAGATTGTTTTGGCTTACTAAAATAATAGAATGAAATAATATATTGACGGTGGAGGGGAGATTGTTTGGGTTTTTTTAAGGGCCAGATTCAGCCATGAACTTTCTAGAGTGTGGTAGCTTGACCCTGACCATCAGCTCCTGTACTCGACTCTCGTGAGGTTGCACCACAAGTGCTGTGTTCAGTTTTGGGCCCCTCACTACAAGAAGGGCACTGAGCTGCTGGAGTGCGTGTCCAGAGAAGGGCAACGGGGCTGGCAAAGGGTCTGGAGAGCAAGTCTTACAAGGAGCAACTGAAGGAACTGGGGCTGTTTAGTCTGGAGAAAAGGAGGCTGAGGGGGGACCTTATTGGTCTCTACAACTACCTGAAAGGAGGTTGCAGTGAGGCAGGTGTTGGTCTCTTCTTCCAAGTAACCAGCAACAGGATGAGAGAAGATGGCCTCAAGTTGCATCAGGGGAGGTATTTACATGAGATATTGTGAAGAATTTCTTTACTGAAAGAGTGGTCAGGCATTGGAACAGGCTGCCCAGGGAGGTGGTTGAGTCCCCATCCCTGGAGGTGTTTAAAAAGTGTGTAGATGTGGCACTTCAGGATACGGTTTAGTAGGCATGGTGTTGTTGGGTGGATGGTTGGACTCAATGATCTTAGAGGTCTTTTCCAACCTAGGATTCTAGGATTCTAGGATTCAAAGCACCCAAAGATCTGCTTGCTACCTCCCTGCCTTACCAGGACAGGGTGGGGGGAAGAGAACATGAAGAGTAAAAGTCAGGAAACTCCTGGATCAAGATAATAGATAGTTTAATAGCTGAAGGGAAGTTGTGCATGCAAGCAAAGGAGGAGTTCAGTCACTACTTTCCATCGGCAGACAGATGTTTAGCCACATCCTGGAAAGCAGGGCCTCTGCGTGTGTAATGGTTACTTGAGAAGACAAATGCCATAACCATGATCATCCCCACTTTCCCTGAGCTTTTATTGCTGAGCACAGTGCCAAATGGGATAGTCCTCTGGTGAATTCAGGCCCACTGCCCTGCTGTGTCCCCTCCCAGCGCCTTGTGCACCCCCAGCCTACTCACTGGGGGAGCAGAGCAGGGAAAACAGAGAACCTCAAGGCTGGGCGAGCACTGTTCAGCAACAGTCAAAACGCAGGTGTGTTGTCAACACTGTTTTAGTCACAAATTCAAAACACAGCACTATATAGGCTACTACAAAGAAAGGTAACTCCATCCCAGCCAGACCCAGTACAGAGAGGCAGTGGCATCCAGTCCATACAGGGCTGATCGGAAGATAAGGATGCAGAAAAATAAAGAAAATGAAGATATGTTTCTTTGTTAGCAAATTAAGCGAAACCAAAGCCCTATTCACTTTTAGCGACTAGTAGTAGGAGTCTCGCTGTGATTAGACCTGATTAATGTGCTTACTGTCTGTCACTGTCCTGAAGTCACCAGCATTGCAAAGTCTCTGTACAGATCACCGAGGAGCTGTACCGTAGAAGCCGTTCAGTCCAGATATATGAACCCACACATTAAAAAGCAATTTGTGAGAATGCTGTTCCCCTGCTTATGAGTGCCATCCTCCATGTTTGGCCTCAGGAGTCTCCAGTGCAAGTCACAAAGCTGGACAAATAACAAACTCCTGCCTAAACGTGAAAGCTGGTGCCGGAGACTTTCATAAGGATCATCAGATATGGCCGGTGCCTCTGCACATGTCCTATGCTTGACAAAGCTGATGTTTTGTAAAGTGTTTGGCTTCTGCTTGTCACATAATTGTTTAAATACATTTTGAGTGAGAACTAAATATATTGCCCCTAAACTTGTGCTATAAGACCAGAGGGAAGTCTGTAATGCTGTCACTCTTCAACACTGCTGTAGTGGATTGCTGCAGCACATGTCTGAGACAATATTTAAAACTGATATTCTGTTTTCAAAAAAAAGATGGCAAGGGAGGTTACACTTAGTGCTGTAACCACACCACCAAACAAGTGACCCTAGTGTTTTAAGGATAGTACAATATTCTGTCACCAAATCTGTTTACAAAACAGCTCCTTGCTAGACAAGAAACAACATATCATTCCTTTCATTTAGAGGACTCTATGTGAGGGGCAGTTGCAAACAAACTTTATTTTCCTTTCTTTGCAGACTTCTGCAGGTGTTCCAGAGAGAATCTTCAGAACATTAAAGGACCTAATATATACTTATGAAAAGCCAGATCAAGGACTAGTAACCAACCTCCGCTACCCAGTAAACAAGCCAAATGCCTCGCAAAGAAGCCGGAGGTTCAAGTCAGAAAAGGATGACATTTATGATGGTGAGAAACTTAGCTCTGCCTTTGTGGTTTTTTTTTAAGATGACTGCATTGACAGGTTTGTGGTGAATAGCTGCTACATTTCCTCTGAGACCAGCTCATGTGGACAGAAGTTCAACATCCTTCCTTCGCTCTTATGTTTACTGGAAAACAGTTATTCCTAGCTCACCAGTTACATACTCTCATCCACTGCAAACTAACAAGTTAAAATTGCGAGAGGTACAGAAGGCAAAGCATGATGTTGCCCACAGCTCACTCCTTCATGAGTGTTGATGCTTCTAGGCTAGGGAAGGCTGGGGACCAGTTTTACCCAATGTGGTTCTGCCAAGCTGCCAGGCCCCTGCACTTTGCTGGGAGTTAAGGCTGTCCTTTACCTTCATTGTCCAGGTTAAAAGCTATTTTTATACCAAAATCTAACTCACTTATTTTTGAGATGCTAAGAAAAAAAAAAAGAAAAAAAAAGCCAGCCAGCTTGTGGTTTGCTGTGATTTCTACCAAAACATGCATAATTTTTTAAGTTAGTATGTTGAAAATAAGAAGCATATAGCCTTGTGCTCAGGATCACAGCCTTGGAGCCAGAGTTCAGCCTCTGGTTGATACTCTGCTAATTTATGCTCATAAGTCCCAGGTGTAAGAGAAAGATACAGTGTTTCTGCCTGACAGAAATATTATGCAAATGAATACAATGAAGATAGAGGTTTTCACAAAGTGGTAGACCACGTTTTGTAGTCCCATGTCATCTTTACGTCGTTGGTTTGGGGAGGATGAATAGAGATACTATTGGTAACTTGCCATCATCCCTCACCCACTTTTGAAAGCCACTTTTCATATTGCTGTGGTACGATGCTCAGCTGCAGCATCCATCAGGTCACAGTCTGCAAAATATCTTCGGAAGTCTTCTAGGTCCTCTGGCGAAGCGTAACGACAGCCACAGCGAGAGCATGCGTGAGCAAGGGAATTCCTTTCATTAAGTACAGTTATCGTAAAGGAAAAAAATCTTGGAGTATCCAACCTTCTGTGTGGTTTATGCCTCACGAGTAACGCTAGCTCAGATACAGCCTGCATGTGCCGCAGCCGGTACAACAGACGCTGGGTTTCTGCGCAGCAGGACAGCGCAGAGCTCTGTCGGTCCCTGCGTCAAGCAGGTGGGGTAGGAAGAGCTGAGCTCTCCCCACCACTTTGTGCACTAAGCTGCATTTTTAGGGGGCAGTGCAGCAACAGCCTTGCTGGGAGAAGCAGTAGCAAAGAGACATTTCCAGTGTCTCCAACATTACATGATCACTTGTATCACTAAAGCAGATGTGCCACATTTGCTCTACAGAGGTTTTTATGGTGTGTTGTTGTTCCCGCTCCAGGGAGATGGGAAATACTGCAGTTTCATGGATATATTTTTAGGAAAAATCAGGTATGATACAAATGTTATTGTTTGGTCCTGCAACATGAACTTTTCTAGAAGATGCACAATGTCCTGGTCTGGACTCACAGGGAGGAAAACAAACCCTTTCATTTCACTGTCAAAATGTTTGTGGTTGTCCATAAAAATGGAGGCTTTTAGAAATAATCAAATTACTTTGGAAATGTTGCTGTTCAATTTTACTTTAAATTTCACTTATACAGCATTTCAAACTTCCCCCTCAGACTGCTTTATTACGTGGTCACAGGGGGAGCTTCGGTTAATGTCATGATGGACATCTCTCTGAAACGCAGGCACCACAGAAAACACCGCAGCGCTTCCTAAAGCAAGCACCTGGCCCGGTCCCTCGTGTTGCACCGGCAGCTGGCTTTGCAGCACGTGCAGGACTGAGAGCTCCAGTGCAGCCACTGGAACACCTCAGGGGACTGAGGTCATGATACTGGTTGTTGGACAGTTTTGAACATTGCTTTCTAGCCTAGGAACAGCTTGTCTGAGGGTGGCTGCTTGAAGAGACGTAGGTTTCCATAGTGGAGACTGAGTCCCAAGCATTCAATTTCTGCCTTTCCTCCAGCTTCTCAAAAAAACACAATAAATCTGACAAGGTCTAAGAAAGAAAGGGTTTTTTCAGGCTCTCCTCCCTTAGTTGGGAGGAGAGGTTTTCTGCTGGGTATTTATTTTGAGAAGAAAGGGTGTGTTATGCTATCTCAGCTATCGATTCCTGACATTTGACTGTTCCTCTTGAAGAAGGGGTCTCATGTGGATGCAACTGTTTAATAGCAGAGCTTGCTGGCTCAGAAAAGCCAGTGCAGGCTTTGCCTCCAGATGGACCCCTGGAGGACCCAGTCCGTAGGACGTGGGGTCTAAATGGTGGCCCTACAATAGCAGAGAGAATACCGAGAAACCAAGTTGGGTTACTGACACCTGCCCAGCAACGCGGCCACAGGCCGCCCTGTTTACCATGAGCTTTCAGAGGAGCCATTTGCAATGACAACATCTTTCTTTTGTTGTTGATTTCTTCACAGAAATTGATGACAGCGATTACGTCTCTGTCTTACCCTGAATGAGCTGTAACCTGACGACTTGGGAAGCTGCCGTTTGAGGCTGTGCTGCAGCGCAATGGATCAGCTGGGAAGAGCAAACAGCTGGGCATTCTCTGCTGTGGATCTGTACCTCTGGGACTGTCAGAGCAGCTGTGTTTTGTCACAGTAGATCACAAGCTACGATATATTTTTGTCAGGCCATAAAAGGATTCATTTTTATAAGAGACATATGCATACATGTACACGCATATAGGGGGGAAGGGTATCTGTGTGCATGTATATGTATTTTGTTTTTTTAGACAGCGAACTGTCCAAGATGTCTACTGCTAAAATGAATAATCTATTAGAAAGCAGCAATATAAATACAATACATGAACGTGCATAAAGCAGTGGTTTATGGCAGAACTGGTAGTGTTGCTAAAAACTATACACGACAGAAATTCTATTGGCATCATATGATGCTTAAAAACTGCTAAACTCTGTTAAACCTCTAAACCCTGTTATTTTGTGCATTTGTGTTACCTCATTGTCGGATAAGTTGATAGTATTTCAGCTATGTCAAGGAATACTAGTATTATACTGTAGTTTGGAATAATCTAAATTAAAACAAAGAGGCTGTGTTAAATCCATGCCATGAAAAGTGAATCACCAGCATGAAAATTATTTGAAATACTTTTAATATTGATGAATGTTTCTGGTAGATTACAAGAGGAGTGCAAGTTCTACAAGCATGTCAGTATGAACACATCCTCTTTTTTCATAGGTGCTGTACATATGAGAATGCTTACTACATTTCATTTGCTACTGCCATAAGCTCTGTATTACAATGCATATGTGTTATGTTATTTTTTTATGTAAGAATTTGCTTTAATCTTATCCCTAATTTTAAATAGTTAATATATACTTTCGTTCTGAAGATGGCCTGCAACTAGTAGCCAAAGCCAGAACTGGAACAAATGTCCTGATTCTCTCAGTTGCTAGTGCCAACTCCCTCTCCGTTTGTGATCTTGAGGAAGACATTTATATTTATTGTGTGTTTAAGATCTTTCACAAATTATTAATGTATTTTAATGGATAATACTACTTAGATTTCTTTCTGTTATGTTTCTTTCACACCAATATTTGTTAAAGGACTTTCAGATCTTTCAGTGCTTTGGACTTCATTATGAACTCAACAGTGCTAACAGTTTTTGGTGGCAGGCTCAACTGGTACTTCTAGCATGAAGTAGACAAAAAATAAGAATATTCGTTAACTCTGGCATTGCCAAAAATACCAACATATGTGTCAAAAAATCATGAATTGAAAAGAAAGTAGTTGTCCGTGAAAAATGCTACTACTGGACAGGAAAAAAAACCCACCCTTGCTCTGTAGAAGCACATACGCTGATGTGTCTCTTTATTTGCAGAATTCAGCAGCCTGCCCAACAGTTGGTTATCACATGTATCAGACAGAGCTGCTGCTGTGCTGCGAGGTGCCAGCTCCAGCAACCTTGTCTTTAACAGAACACACCATTACAGTTTTTCTGAAATGAGAGTCTCAGCAGCCCTCCACATGCTCAGTCAGTCAGACTGATGTTCAACCTTAGGAAAAGGCTGAGTGACAAGGAATCCCAGGCTGTGCCTCACGACCCCAACTGCGTGATTCCTGATGGCTGAACAGACTATTACTCACAGCTGACGGGGGCAAGGGCCTGGGCTGTGGTGCTTTTTAGCCAGCAGTTGCTCTGGTTAAAGCGCTGCACTGCAGGCAGCCGTGCTTTGGACTCGGATTTACAATGCTGTGGTGGCTGCAGCTCCAGATGCTGCATCTAGACCTGAGGGTACATCCAAGCACACACTCCGGTCACTTCTCAGGTATCACCTCCGAGGTGGTCAGCTGAAGCACAGAGCATGCGAAGGATCAAGGATTCAAAGGAGGAAGCAAGGACACAGAATGAAAAAAAATTCATGATTCAATTTACATTACATTTACATTATATTTACAATATTCAGCTGTGCTTTACAGGAATACATTTGTTCTGTTAACAGTATAAGAAAATTAGGTTAATACACGCATTCCTACGCTTCTTCACAGCCCTAATACATTAGAAAACAATCAGTGCGTGATTTTTGAAAAAGTGTGTTCAAAAGCTTCACACGCCAGCATCTACTTTCCAACACCCTAAAGCTGCGTGTGCGTGTCTGTGTGTGGGTTCAGCAGTGGGAAATGCTGTAGCAGGGCAGCAGTGTACCCGACCTGAGCGGCTTTAGTGCCCAGTAACGCCACACAACACACCACCTCTACTCTCCTGAGCGACCACCATAACAGATGGAGCCCAAAGTCATGGACTAAATTAACCCGGTGGAAATTTTGCGACATTTCTGGGTATTTATGGACATTTTACGTGGGTGGTCCTGTTGCAGAATAGATTGCAAGGGCATAAACACCCAGGGATATCTTTGTTCTGAGTCGCTCTCTCAAAGAGGCACCCAATCCGGACCGTTTCTTTTCTGTAACTTTCAGTCTATATTTTTAATTAAATTACGTTATAAGCACAAACGTCTGAAATTACGCTGTGGGAGACCAAGCGTCAAGAACATTTCTTTAACAGTCCATAGACTAAGGGAATGGTATTTGTCACATCAAAGGATGGAACAGGGGTGGTGGTTAACGAGAACGTGTTGGATAGTAATGGACCGTACCATGACGCAAATGGTATGGAATAAGGGCCAAAGAATGTACTGGTTTCACTGGGATAGAATTAATTTTCTCCATAGTAGCTTTCCATGGGGCTATGTTTTGGATTTCTGCAGAAAACACTGCGGGTAACACAGCGATGTTTTCCTTATTGCTGAGCAGCGCTCACACAGCTGCTGCCCGGCCTCAAGCCCGCCCCAAAGCCCTGGCAAAGGTCGACCCGACTCGGGTGGCCCAGAGGCGGCAGCGAGGACAAGGAGGGCTGTGGGAGCCGGCGGCAGCTCCAGGCCCCACGCTGCCTTCC
>Ga0065711_1000389_pt1 | contig 70765 bp, 64 predicted proteins | sample Hoacrofraction12_FD_59098 | JGI IMG/M metagenome (GOLD analysis project Ga0065711, IMG submission 59098) | Hoatzin crop microbial communities from Cojedes, Venezuela - Epithelial fraction 12 v2 (version 2) | ecosystem: Host-associated > Birds > Digestive system > Esophagus > Crop | place... | reverse complement strand
TTTGAGGTGGCAAGACAAGCAAGCAGCCCCAGTCTCTGTGCCTCTGTGCGAGCAGTGCCATGGGCAGATGAGACTGAGCAACAGCTTTCCAGGCTAGCCCCTTCTGGCTGTGAGCTATCTGCAGACGTTCGCATTTTCGGAGCAGGGCTACGAAAGGACCCTGGCAGGGACAACCCCATCCCAGGCTAAAGCCCCCAGGAACCCAACAGAGCCCCCATGACACCAGCGAAGCCCCCAGGTCCCCATCACTGCCTGCTGGACTCCAACAGAGCCCTCTGGATCCCAACAGAGACCCCAGGACGCCAGCGAAGCTCTGAGGAATCAAACAGAGCCCCCAGGATCCCAACAGAGCCCCCAGGACCCCAGGGAAACCACCAAGACCCCAACAGAGCCCCCAGGACCCCAAAAGAACTACCACGATACTAACAGAGCCCCCAAGACCCCAGCGAATCCCCCAGGACCCCAACAGAGCCCCCAAGACTCCAACAGAGCCCCCAGGACACCAGTGAAACCCCCAGGACCCCAGCGAAGCCCCCAGGACCCCAACACAGCCCCCAGAACCCCAACAGAGCCCCCAGGACCCCAGCGAAGCCCCCAGGACCTCAACAGAGCCCCCAGGACCCCAACAGAGCCCCCAGGACCCCCAGTCTCTCTTTGGAGCAACATACGGAGGGGACGTGTCCCGTTTTCCATGGTGTGATAATTGCAAAGCTGAAATAGAAACAAAGGAGAGGGAATTTCATCTCTACTGATTTAATATTTTGCCAGGAAGGAGCAGTGGTACGGGAGGATGTTTCCTGAGCCATCTGTTTCTGGTGGAACCGAGACCCTTTGCGTCCCCTCCCAGCCCTGTAGCAGCAGCCAGTGCCCCGCACCACATCCTGCCCACCAGCAACGCAGCGGCTGCGTGTGGTGCTCCTGGGCTGGGGGATGTAAATGGCTTTTGTGCCTCAGGAAAGGCCAGTGACTCTTTAATTGGACACCTCCACTGCGTGTTAGCAGCTGGTTTGGCTTGTGACCAGAAGCAAGGCCAACCTGGGCTCATCAAAGCTGCTGGTTCCATGTGAGGTCTGAGTGAAAGCACTTTTCTGGCTGACTCTGGTGCTTTGATGACTTGGGTTTATCACCTGCCAAAATGAATAACCTTTTAGATCTGCAGCAGGGAATGTGATAAGCAAATAATAACTCAGCTATGGCACCTGAAAAAGCACCATCTTTGCCAGCACACCAGCATTTTGGCAACCCTTGGTCATGGGAGCACAAGGACAGCAGTGTCTTGTCTCCATCCACAGCATGGTCTGAGGGCTGGTGGAGATCCTACAGCTCTTGTGGAGATTGTTGCCTGAATAGAGAGGAGGGACCCAAATTAATGCCTGGTCCAAGAGGAAGGTGGGCAGCACTTGGCCATTAGATGGTGAGTTTGGAAGTAGCTGGTTTGCCAGCCAGCAAGGTGGTGGTCTCCTCTTCCTCTGGAGGACATGGGGAGGAGCTGAGATCACTGTGGGATGCACATTTAAGAGACTGAGCACACTAATGAATGAGAAATCAGGCTCTCTTATTTTCACTGCTCACAGAATATCTTGATTCTCTTCTTTATTTCTTTGATACAGCTCTGGATTTTCTTCTTATCTGCATAAAACGGTGCTCCCTTTTTAAATGCTGCCAGATGATGTATGATGGCAATGAGTTCCAGAGGCCAAGTGTGTCATGCCGTTATGAGTTTCTCTAGTGAATTTTGTTTAACTGTTTCAATTTCTCGCTCCCACTATGGAGCTTCAGAAGAGCACGATCCTTCCTACGGTGTGGGAAGAAGTGCAGTGATGGGGCTACCCATCAGGAAGTCATGCTCAAGGTGGTCTCGAGCACTTCTTCATCCATTGACACATCTTCAGCTACATCCAGCCTCAGCTTTAAAACATCCATAATTAATGCCTCTGCTAAAGACAAACAGTGTTCAGGAAGATTTATCATTTCTTCTCTTGTAATTACCTGTCAAAATTAAAATAATAGCCTTTTAGAAGGAACAGAGGATTTTTTTCTTTAATTAATTAAGTATGCAGCTTGTCAAGGTCATCAAGATTGAGATGAAGATGACTGCCCCACTACCACTGCTCTTCTCACAGCCCAGTGTGCACCCTTGGGGGGAGAGTGGGGGGAGATATTTGAGGAGAGTGGAGAGGGTTTATTCAAGAATCTAGCTCCTAGTGGACGTTAATGAGCCAAACCTCTCTTTTATATATACATTGTTCACTGTGCCCTTCAGCCTGTCCAGCCAGGACAAGGATGCTTAGAGGAATCTGTCATGGACCAAGACAAGCTTTGCCACCCCTGACATGTGGCTGAGACCTGCTGGCTTTGGAGCTCCTCTGCTGCTGGTCTGCAAGAAGTGTTGTGAGACCTGGTGACACCATCCAGAAGGTAAGTCCTCACTTATAGGCAAGCAAAAGGCAACCAAATGGTGTCTTATGTTTTGGGTGTCGGAAGTGTCCCAGGAACCACCTGGCACTGTGTCCTAGTTCAACTGGTCTGAACATCTCTTGTCCCTGATGCGTGAAGGCTAGCTCCTCTTGGAGAAAGAGGTAGCAAGCTGTGGATAAAACTGGGGGATCATAGAGATGTGAAACAATCTCCAGAGGCAGGTACTCCCAACGGAGCCCCATGGGGCACAAGGGAAGAGGAGAGATGCTGTTAGCACAGGAAGGATGGGGATCTTGCCCCATTCTCCTCCATCTCCATCCCTGCACCTGGTGGGAGGTGGACATCTCTGCTTCCTCTTCCATCGTCTTTTTTGGTGTATCCCAAAAGCCGATCTCCATTTGTAGCAGCCTGTTGCTTTTTGATCAAGACCTCTGGATCCCCGGGCTTTAAGATGCCCTTCTTTGGGGAGCAGGCGAGCTGGCTGTGCAGGCTTATTTCCCTCTGATAACAGACTCTATTAGCATGAAGTATTGCTTTCAGTGCTCCAGTGAAAAATGTTAGCTTTCTTCATAAGAGGTATCTATTGGGTTAGGATTACACTGCCCATAAATAACGGAGACAGGCTCAATTCCAGGCGCTTTCCCAGCCCATAATTGGAACACCATTATAAATTGTAAACATCTACTTTGTGCTATAAATGCACCTTTAAAAGCATCAGAGTGGGGAACGGCACGAAGTGGCTGTCGGGATGAGAGCAGGGAGCAGAGGAGCAGGGAGCAGAGTCCTCTGTCCCCGTCTCCAGGTGATGGGGAGGGGGCCTGCGGACCGGCTCTGGGGGGGTTTTGGGGCAGATCATCCAAATGTGTGAATTTTGCTCTGTTCACAGGAAAGCTTGCAGAGATGGATGGTCTTGGGTTTTCAGTGCAGAGGAGTAAACCTGCTCCTGCATCTTGTCCTTGAAGTTTGGCTCTGGGCTTCATCCCTTGCTCAGCTGCAGCCAGAGTTGCCCACTGCCTCTAGGCTTGGTCTCAGCATCCCCTGCCCCATCCCAGGCTGAGCACACCTGAAGGCTCTCACAAGCACCAGGCTGGACATAGAGGGTGTCTGCATAAAATGTGGGCTTTTAATTGGAAAAGAAGATAAAATAACTTCTGAGAAACCAAGACCTTCACCTGTAACTTGTTGTTGGATATTTTATTTTTTTTTTTTGCTTCTGTGCATGTTTTCATCCTGCTGAAATGCCAACTTTCCATCAAAAAAACGCCCGCCATTTGACTTCAGTTTTTCAGCCATCGTTGCATTTCTTTTAAACTCTTCTCTGGAGGTATTTAAAGGGTGTGATAAGAGTCATGCAGAGGTGACAGGGACAAATGGCTTGTTTGATCTCCCCTCACAATGTGCAGTGTCTTAAGACTGACATTTATTTTAATGTATTATTGAGCTAATGATTTGTGTAGACACGAGCCTTTTAGCCATCAATGTGTTTGGTTTCTCAAGAAATACATATCTAAAGGAGCTGGTGACCTTCTGCTGGCTGCTGCAGCTCCAAAGATGCTCAAGGAGACTTTTCTTTGCACGGCAGCAGATGGAGGGACCCTAACATTACGGTCATGCAATGGTGCAGGAGAAGACCCAGGAGCCCAGGGTATGGGATCACGTTCCCATGTGGGATACGGGACAGAAAATAGACACGCATCCATAGGAAACCAACTTTTATGGTGCACTTCGTAAAAGTATTTGGGGCAAGGGCTGTTTGGTGTCTCAAAAAAAAAAAGAGGATCTGAAATAATTTCTTTGTGGTGCTTAATTACCTTCACAGGGACAACAGGAGCATTAAGGGTGCTGTAATCTAGTGGAGAGGAGATCAGGGCAGGCAATGCTGTCTCAGAGCAGGAGATGAGGAGGGCAAGGCGATCGGATGTGATGGTGTGGAAGTACCCGATGCCTTGGGAAGTCCCCAAACCCCTGACAGCCACAGGGTGACAGATGGAGCCAGAGGGAGGGTTGCTGGGGACATTGTCCTTCTTCTCCTCTTCCCCAGGCAACCTCTGCTGCCATGGACCACGGGGACATGGGGGCTTTGGTCTAAGGCACAAAAGCAGCTCTGATGTCCTCTGACTTTTCATCCCTTCTTGGCTTGAGGACCGTGCCGGAGCCTCCTGGCTGGTATCTGCGTGGCTGTGCTGGGGAGCTGATGCCTGCTCCTGCAGAGGGGAGAGGTGGCGGAATTAATTAGCTACCAAAGTGCGAGCGCTAGGTGTTGCTCATTTGCTTCTACTTGTGTACTACTGTGGTTTATTAATTAGATAATATATTCAAGTTTATATGAATTTCATTTCAAATCCCAGCAAATTTGCTGCGCAAATATTAATAGCTATAAATACCAAGAGGATAGCAGAACCGCGAGCAGCTCAGGTTTATTAAGAACAAATCATGCTAGACAAACTTAATTACATTTTTGATAGAACTGCTAAATTAAGGGATGAAGTGAAGGCAGTAGACATTCATATATCTTGATTTTTAGTAAAGCATTCAACTCGGCCAAGTGCGAATCGCCAGAATATGTCATCTAAACTGGCAGGGACTCGACTGTTGTCATGGAAAGTGTGGGATCACTGCAGGACCGCTCTGATGAAAGGGGATGAGAGCATTGCAGCCTGCTGGCAGCTGCCTGTCTCGGTAAGCTGGGCTGTCCCATGCGGTGGTGGCTTCTCCTTCAACCCGTGAGTGGGTCACAAGCACCCAAATGTGGTGTATCAGTGGGTGCAGGGCTGGTGGCATGAAGGAGGGGATGCTGGGCATGGTGATGCTGGAGTGGGGCAGAGCTGGAGGAAGGCAGAGCCATCCCAGCAGCTCCATCATCTGCCACCCTAATTTTCCCCAAAACTGAGGAGCCTGAACATGGGTCCTGTCCCTAAGAGAGCCACGAGCCAGCTGAAAATGCAAGGGCTGTGTTGCAGCTTGGCAGAGTTTTGTACTGATGGGTGCAATGCTTGGCAGCTCCAGGACCCGCTGCAGCTCTCTGGAGCTTCTCTTCCTCAAGCACCACCGGCTGCGAGCAGGGGAAGGTCCTAGTGGACATTAATAAGGATACTTGTTAGCAGCAGACTTGTTTTTCTCCTCATCCCATGCATGGGCAGCTTGCTGCAGTCAGAGATCGGCACATGGTCGAGCCTCGACATCAGCAAGAGAGATTTTCACTTAATACAGCCACTGGGACCGCTAATGCTGCTATGGGGGATGATGCTGTAATGCTAACATCGGTATAACCCACAGGAGCTCCACCAGCACGATGATCACAAAGAGAGTACGAGGTACTGCAATAGGCGCTCGCCCTTAGTAAGACCGTAATCCCAGCTCTGCTTCTTTTTTTCTTTCTCCCCAGTAATCAGTTCGAACGTTGACAGAATAAATCATCAGCTTTATGTGTTGATTTTCCACTGCTTCAAGCTCATCTCAGGTCACTTACGTTGGAGCAAAGCAGAAAACAGGACGCTGGGAGGGCTCGCGGCAGCAGGGTTGCACAGGCAAGTTGGGATGATAATAGAGGGGCTCCTTCTCAATTAGATGGTATAATTTGGGCTCTACCATCTCCTGCCCACCTCCCTCACCTCTTACTACCTACACTGAAGCATGTGTGCCCTTGCTTCGGTGTTGTACAGCCAGGTGGGACTGCCAGCAGAGCAGCAGATGGGGACAAGCCACCAAATCCGCACCGTAGGGGCAAGAGCAGCACCATTCCGCAGCACCATTCCGCAGCACCATGCTTTTGGGGTGTTTCCACACCAGCAAAAGTTGCTTTGCATGGCCTTGATCAGATAAAAATGGGAAAAACTGCGTCCCTGCAGTCGGGCCATGCTTTGGGAAGAAGAATGTTGCCAGCAGCTTCACCAGAAGGATGGTGACAGCAGCAATGCCTTCCTTAGTTCAGTAGCTACCCCACGGTGCTGCAAGCTTGGGAACCATCCCTGGGCCTTCTTGAACGCTCCTTGATGTGCCCTCGCTGTTCTGTCGTAGGCACATCAGCTTCGTTAGAAAGCTGCCGTCTGCACTCGTCTTGTTCAGTGTGATTTGCTCTGTTCCCGGCCAGGAGACGCGTTTGATCACCTGGAGTGGTGGTTCCCCGGGTTCGATAGACGTGTGTGTGCTTTAGCAGCGCTTTCCTTAAAAAGACAGATGGGTTTGAGAGGGAATGGAAGCTTTGCATGCTGCGTGGGGAGGCTTTTCCTGGGATTTGTGTGTTTATGCGGTATTACTGAGGCCAGGAGCTGAGCGCCTTTGAAAAAATGTTTAATTCCCAGGAATGGAAATGCAGTCATTAATTTTATTTTTTTTAATTCCTCCTATGTGAGAGAGGGGAATAGTGTTGGTGCTTGGGAACGAGCGTAGCCCCCATCCTCTGTGGCCTGCGGGACCAGCTCCCATCTCTCTCGGGATTGCTCCACTCCCGCCGTACCCAAGTCCTCAGCCACGCAGAGATCGCAAGCTCAGACCCCCGGATCACGACACATGCTTGAAAAGCATGAGATTTTCAACAGGGGATGTCAGGTCCCTTTTATTCCTTCATTAGATCTAAGCCTTTGAGTGCTGCTTCAAGGGTTTTTTTTTCTCCAACTCCAGAAAATCTGGGAACCTGCTTAAAGTAGAAATGAGTGCTGATACTCCCATGAAATGATGAGATCCTGGGAACCGGGGCTGCAAGAAACAGCCTTGTTCCCTGAGGCTGGTGTCAAGGCTGTGAACCAGCAGCCCCATGGGAGGGGTGGGTTCAGCTCCAGTGCCAAGCCAGATATTCGGTGGGGTTTCCTCTCCTTAGTGGCACAATTAAATACAATTACTACCATGGGACTTTTTGAACCAGGTCTCTGCTGTCCCGTTATCACCAGGATCCCAAGAAAGCAGTGAGTGCCCTGGAAATGAGGCAACATCACAGGCTTTTGGTGCAACCTCATATCGTTTTTTCCCTCCCTTCCTTCTCCGGAATACCTTGGTTTTGTCATGATGATTTTGTCCATCCTGAAACATGGTCATGCCTAAACATCTTCAGCTCTACTCTGCTCTTACCTTTTATATCTTAGGATACATGAATTGGTTAATTTCTGATTTACCTTTGGGTGTTATTAGTCCTCTGCTGTTCAGAGGGGCAGACTCTGGGCTGAGGGACAGATCAAACAGATGCCAAAGGCACAGGCCCTTCCAGCTCTGCGTGCTCCAGCAAAGCCACCAACACCTCTCGTGCTGTCATGGAAGAAGCAATCTTGCTCCTTCTCTGGAAGATTCTTCTCTGGAAGATGCTTCTCTGGATTCTGTGGAATCTTTCTGGATTTACACTAGCAACCAAAGAAGGAAAAACTCATTGCAAAACAGGGGCTTAAGCTTCTAAACAGCTGAGAGCAGCTGCTTGCAGAATAAATGGGTATAAAACAGCTCATGAGATACCTGCATCTTTGAGGGGACAACAGAATTTATGGCGAGGGGCTTCGTGACATGATGGCAGAGAGCTGGGTAGATCCGTGCCACCTGCCCGTGCAGCAGTTAGATTTCACTCTGCTGCTCCTATTTTGTAGCTGAATGTAACCCAGGTAAAATTGATTCATTACCTGGAGCTCTATAACGAAAATTAATGTCTTTGGTGCATAGCTGTTGTCTTCAGGGTGCATGCAAACAAACAACCAAAAATTGTAGTGTGGTGTAAAATCAGGGTTATGTGTGCTTTGAATGCTAATGTTTTTAAAGTTGTCTTGATTTATGAAGTGTTTCTTTACTGAATTTCCCTGAGATTCATCATGATTACTGCAACTTTGCTGGAAATCTGGATGAAGTTGATCCAAAAAAATGAGATGTATAGCTGAACATCGCTTTTACACACACTGAGACATCGTGGATCTGTCGCAGCATGGCTCTGCAGAGATGGGATCACAGAGATGGGATCACAGCTCTATCTGCTTATGGTTTCGTACATGTCCTTCAGGGATGGACATTTCTGTCCCCAAGAATATAAGAAGGAAATTATATTACATTATCTAACAGCTTTTGGATCTACCAAAATAGATGGCAGGTGAGGACCATAACCTCTGTATCTCAAGTAGCATCAGCCAGAGCAGCACATCTGGCCACAGCTGGAGGCAGCACATCACAGTTCAGATATTCCCACTGAGGAAACCCCATCCACGCAGAGAACCACAGCGGTGGCAGGAAGGAAAGTTGAAGGCACCATCGAAGATGCCTCTGTGCCTGGAGGAGCATCCCCGGGACGTGGGGTGCCTTCAGAGCAGCTCAGTGGGTGACCAACTCATCCTGCATTGGGCCACTAACTAAGGAAGGGAGTTTGCAAAGTGTTGTAGGATCATTTGGGCTCAAAAGGTGTTATATAAATGAAAAATAATTGTTAATTCCCTGAAGGCCTCCAAAGGGCTTTCATAAATACTGGCAGATTTATATAGATCCAGCTGGAGAAGTTTAACCTCAGGAGTCAGTTTATACAGTAAAACTGATTAATTTCTCAGCAGAACCAGTTAATTGCATGAAGACTCCCCAGTGACTGTTTGAGTTTCCATCCACAATAAGCCCTGTTTGATAAAATGCATCACAGTGAAACTAATCTGTGACCCAAGTCAGCTCTTCTGTGGCATTCGTGCCTCACGTGAGGATGTGAAGATACTCACCGGGATGAGAAAACAATAAAAATGAACTGACCTTTAGCGCAGAGGGCTGGTAGGTAGGTCATAACAGAAAAGAAGCAGTTTCTTTTGGAAGACAACAGAAAACAATTAAACTTTAGGTTTACTAGAACACAAAGCTTCTCCTGTGAAGCCGTCACTAAGCTGGTATAGCAGCAGGGTTTGTCCTCAAACTGCACATCTTCAGGACCATTGCTGCCCTTCAGAGGTTACCCTGGGGAAACCTGGGTTTACCCACTCGCTCTTGCAGCACATTAAGAGCCTGGGCTTCGTTGTCTCTTACTTTTCCTCTTGTCTCTGTGCGGAGGTGCTATCCATGGCTAAAACCTGTCCACAGATGAGGACAGTCTCTTATGATGACTGGTCCCTGGAGCTGGCCATTAGCTGGCTCTTCAAGAGGGAACACAACAAGCAATAACAACCAAGACTTTGCTATTGCTCTGGATTTCCCGATAGCGTTATTGATTGGGCTGTCCAGGGGGTCAAACCTGCCCACTGTGGTGAATTTATAACTACTGGTCTGGAGAGGTGCCTGATTGCCCTTGAGGTACCAAACATCGAGCTGGGGGTGATGCATCTGCCCCTGGGTTTCCTGCTGATGGTGCTGCCTGTGGTGGGGTAACAGGGTGTGGATATTTGGGGCTGGTTAGGGCAGGCAGAGCAGAAGGAGAGGAGGAAAAGCTGGTCCTGCTCCAGGGAAGAGCAGGGGACAGCATGTGAACTGGGGCCAGGAGGAGTCCATGGTCTTGACTCATGAGAGAAAGGCTTGGAGAATCCCATGGAGAGTACTCAGCAGGATTCACTCTAGAGGTAAGCATCATTAGCTCTGGCAATTTTTTGTTTACTGGTGGAGGATTAAAGGGAGAAAAGCTAGAAGACAACCCTTCACACACCTGTGCTGAACCAGGCATGGACCAGCTAAGCCTTCAAAGCCAGAAGGGATCCAGTCTGCAAGCTGAGGAGATTGGGTGGGGGGATGTTTGAGCATTTGTTTCTCTACATTTATTGTAATCAGTTGGCAAAACATTTCGCAGGGTCTCTCGTGTCCTTCACACTTCCTCAGCCAAGTTTCTTTAAAGCCAACAAGCTCCTTGCCACAGCAGCAAGGTGAAAATAGCAGGGCGAGAGGGAGGTTGAGCACATCAATATTATTCTTCTGTCCCTGCTGTGAAGATCAGGATGGGAGCAGCGGGGTTGCCAGTGAAGGGTTTGTTGGTACAGGGGATCCAGCTGTTCTCCTCCTCTTGCTCATCAGTGTCCCAACCTCACCGGCAGGTCCCAGCGCTCCACAGGAAAGGACAGCTGAAACATTAGCCCCAGCCTGCTGGGAGCAGGGCAGGATGGTGCCCTCTCCTGTCTCTACTGCTGGAGAAAGACAGAGCAAAGAGCCGCTGCGAGCATCCTTACAGCAGGGGAGGGAAGGACGTGTTAATGGTGCGAGAGCATCAGGCTGTGGAGAGGCTGCACAGCCGCGATCAGCTGGGCTGCGACTTCAGAGATGTTCGCACTGAGTGCTCCACAGAAACATTTCTCCTTTATCACATGCATGCACACGTGTGCACGCCTTTCCTTCTACTGTCCCTACACTGGCCAGCCCTGCATGCTGTAGGTGAGGTTCATCTAACCTACCTTTTGGTCCCTACGATGGCAATTGGGTGGCTGAGCTCATGCTCAGCTAAGTTGGCCAAGCAAAACTTTAGGACCCTGTTGGCCTCTTGGAGATGTGTCTGTGGCCATGAGGACAGACTGAGAGCAGGAGCGTGCGGAGAGTGGGAACAGGGCATAGTCCATCCTCTGTTTTCCTCATTCTGCCTTTCTAAATTGCATTCCACAGAGATGCCAAGGCATCTCTGGCTCCCGCCCATATCCTCATTGCTTGGAAAGCCTTGGCTCCTGGCTGCTCTCGCTTTACCACTGATACTATGAACTTTCTGATGATTTTTTCCTTGTTCCTGGATATGAAAATGCTGTCACTCCTTCTGCTGAGCTGTCACTTAAATTGCATTGGGAATAGTCCTTCATATTTCCCTTGGCTACATGAGTCTTGTAGATGATCCTTATTAAATGTAATAGAAGTTATTTAGACACCCTTTTCTTGAGTTTTTGAAATTAAAAGTAGTTCCAGGTGACTAGGTAGATGTTCTCAGAGGTTTGAGGAAGGTAGGCTGAGCAAAGGCAATGCCTCGTGGAGGCGAAGTGTGGTGGGAGAAGGACAGAGCTTGCTCTCCCTGAGCACTGCAGGTGCAGGACCCCACAGAGCCCTCCAGATCCAAGCTGCCCTTTCCCCCTGCAATACCCAACTGCTCACTCCGCCCGATTTGCTCCTTTTTAAAGACATTTCTTCAGTAACTAAGAACTTGTTCCAATGCCCCCGTGCAATTCAGCAGCACAGAGCCATGAGCGTGGCACTCTCTGCAGGAGGGCCTGAGGAAGCAGAAACTTCCTGGCAAGTTCCCATTTCCCTTCTCCTTGGGGATCCCGATAGGATGGATCCACCTACACTTACACTGTGCATCCAAGTAGCAGCTTGAAGATTTGATCGTTACAGTGGTTTCAGGAGTGTGGGCTTTGCCATCTATTGAACAGCTCTGTACCACCAACTCCCAGCTTGGTCATGCCCAGCCCTTTCAGATGAACTTTGACAAGGTTCATCTACCAGCAAAGAAGATCACTGAGGCTTTCAGCTTACCATGCCAACAGCAAAATACAGCCAAGGAGATCTCTAGGAAAGGTTGGTCCACCTCCCTGTGGACCATGCTCCAATGCAACACAGCTCTGGTGATTCCCATCTCTTTCAGGGAAGGATGGTGGTGGTCACCCTGGCTGCCTTGTGGTGTTTCTTTTGATATCAGACTGCATCTGTTGCCTCCTTCTGTCTCTGCACTTCTTGAATACGAAGCCATAGGTGGGATTATCCCAGGGCCCATCAGGAGCATCTGTTCCTCTGTAAGTGCCGGTATCTCTGCTGGGCCCCTCCCAGACATTTGGACAACTCCAGTAGTAAAGATGTCTTCTCTTTATTACATCCTTTAGGGTCTCCTGAGAAGCGTAAGCTCTTGCAAACAAGGGAATTAACCAAAAATTAAAGTCTTTTCATGTGCTAACAGCTCTCTTAAAAATTAAAGCCTTCAGACACAGAGTTTCATAGCAAAGACTGATGTGTTATCGGCTGCACTCTCAGCCCTGTGGGCAGGTGAGATGAAAGCTTCATGGGGAACTCACCGCTTGTGTTTTCCTCTACTCCTTTCTTTCTATCAAAGTGCCAGATTGCCATGCTAATGAAATCCATTTGCGTTGTCTGAACTGTCCCCTCGTTGCTTGATAAATCACTTGATAGAGGAGTAAATGAAGCTGGCTGGTGATCAACTGATATCCAGCATCAATGCAGCCTGTCAGTGGCACTTCTCTTCCCTGGGGTTACCAGCAGAGATGAACAGAGCTGCCTCCACTTCTCACTCCCAAAATCCTCCCAAAAGCAGGAAACAAGGGAGTCTGTGAAGCTGAGCATCCTCCCATAGGGCGAGGGTCTTGTGCTCGCGCTCAGGATGTGGGTGAGCGGTGTCTGCAGGGATATATGAGCTGCTTTGCACCGGGGAGCATGCTTTGAGAGCAAAACCACCGGCTGGCAATGTGCAGAGGGCCTGGGAGGGTGGGAGACGGCTGCTGAGGTGGTCTGGTGGATGCTTTATGCAGAGCAGAGAAGCAGGATCCCCCCCATCCCATGGCAAGGAGGGTGTAAGTTGTTACTCTCAGAGAATGTCCAATAGTTTTGCTGTTGCAATGGAGCAACAAAGGGTTGGACAGACTTGAAAAATGCCTGAATCAAGCTTAAATATTACAGCGTGAGTCTGAAGCAGCCCCCAGTATCTCTGCTGGAGGACGCATTAGGGCACTTCTGCGTATTTAGGTGTGAAAGACTTTGCCTTCATCTACTGTGCACTTGGCTTCCTGGGGATGGACATCAGTATCCAGGTTGATGCTTTAGTAAAAACTGAAAATAAGGCAGCACAATTTATACCTTTCCTCTAGCAGTGGTGGCTTGCTCTGCCCCATGCTCTCTTCTCCTGTCTTCGGCACCACTGATCCTCTGGGAAACCCAACCAATATAAGACCCTGTGTGGGGAGCTGGGTCCCTTCTGCACTTCCTAGCAGACTTCAGAGCACGAGTAAAACACTGATAATTACAGAAAACTGTAACAAACCCAGTTGTCACCTTATTCTAGAGATTGCTTTAACAGAGCATGATATATCTACATTGTTCCTCCAGTTCTTGGGGACAGACAGCAATCCCTGCATTGCCACATCAGTGCCAGTGACTCTCCATATCAATAACGGGATAAAGCTGTGAATTATTTTTATCCTGCTTGTCTGTTCTCCCTTTGCTCACCTCTCCGGGCTCTCAGGGACCTTGAAGGGAGTTTGACGCTCCGTTCACCACATTTTTCTCCCAGCTGTGCCCTGAGATGTGTTTGCGCATCCCAATTCTGGCAGAGCTGACTTGTGTCATTGATGATGAAACCAAAACCTTGGACTTTCTAATCCCTTGGACCTTCTAGTGTCTTCAAGTGACTCGGTCTCCCTTTGTATGCTCCTCGGGGCAAAGTCCTGTTCCCCTAGAAGGTCCCCATCTCTCTCCTGTGCGTTCAGAGAGAGTTTAAGCTTCTTGAGCACAGAGGGGTGCCCAACTCCTCTGCCTGCTCTCTGGGGACAATGTCCCATCCAGCTGTGGCTGTTTGATTGACAAGGCTGAACTTCTCCAAGAGGAAACCTGTCTTGGGTGTGTGGCTAAAATGGAATTTTCACTTCTTTGTGTGGCCACAAGCTCTTGTGTTCCCACTTGCCTTGCACCTTAGTACCCATGCCCCATCCTCCTACCCCTTTTCCGCATGCTTCTCTTTGCTCCCTGGCAGTCTGTGTCTCTGCCTGAGGCTCAGTGGTACCAGACAGACCACGTCTAAGCCATCAGGGTGGATTTTGGTGACACAATCTCTGCAGCTTCTGTAAGGCCATTCCTGAATTGAGAAACAGCTCTTCCACGCCATTCAAAGAAAGCTTTCATGCTCTTAATATAAGCACTCTTGGCTTTACCTCACATTGCTTGTTGTTATGAGAGCTTCTGAATATTTGTCTGAAAGCCGGGTGCCTGCTGACTGCATGCTGTCTGCTGCCATCCTGCAATGCTTTTATTTCTGTAGCCCCTCCTCCCTTGCTCCTTTAGCGCTGCCATTCCCCCTTACCGGCTCGGCAGGGCTGGAAGCCATAACCAATTATATTGTTCTGCAAGAACAATTGCTTTTCTAACTAAAATATCTGGGAAAAAACTCTGGTTGAATCAGAATGAGGATGCATTAGTTTATTTTTCCCTTGCTGAAATGATTTAATTATTTTGAACAGAAGAGAAACTTCTCAGTTTCCATTTGGGAGCCAGGAGATGCAAGGTCCTCCAGGAGGTCGGAGTTCAAGCACAGTCGTGGCACAGCCAGAGTAATGGCTTTGCATGAAACTTTCCCACTGCCTTTGGGCTACGTGACCTCAGGTGGGGAGATGCTCTCCAGCTGGGTAAGGACCAGCACTGATCAGTCCCATGTGTTTCCAATGAGCCCAGTCCTTTCTGGTTGCTCCCCAAAGGGTATATAGGCCTGGGGCTGGGTGGGCTCTGCTTGGTGGGATTGGGTTTTGGGCTTTTGCTGGATGGTGATTTTTTTTTGTTTAACTGGCTCTCCTTGGTCTAATGTGGACAAGAGGGCTGAGAAAATGTGCTTGTGGTGGTGAGGCAGCTCCTCGGGGAGTCAGGGCCAGGATTGCTCTGTGTTCAAGTGGATGCATAAATGTTTTTTGCAAAGTGGAGCAGCAGCAGAACACATCTCTTGTGGCCCCTGAAATGCTCTCTCCAGAGAAGAGCTGTGTGGGCTTGACCCCTGCTTGGTGGAGGAAGAGGTCCCATGCCAAGGCTGGAGGTAGGTGCCTGGGTGCTGAAACAGGCTGTGGTGTGGGGGTGTCTGTGGGTGCCCCAAATCTGGGTTTCCACTTCAGGGTGTAGGCAACTGTAAGTGCCCGGTGTCTGAATTCACAGCTGGGCATGGATGAACCGAAGCTCTGCTTCTTTTCAGCTCATAAACTGTCCCTGGGTCTTTCCCTGAGGCTTTTATTTGTCTTTCTGGGATTTTTAGCCCTTGGCATATATGCTTTGCTTTTTCTGGCACCAAAGTCATTTCCCCAAGAAACTGCTTGAAGGTTGTGTGGGTTTTTTTACTGCTACATCTCAAGGCATTCTGGTCTTCCATAAGGAGTCTTGTAAAATCTGTATTCACAGGACAGGCTCTCTTTTAAATCTTTTACAAACTCCTTTTCCATTTCTCCCTCACTCTGTTCTCCTTCATCACAAGTAAAGCTTAGGGAACCATCCTCAAATTCCTTCATTATTTCTCCCAACCTTTCTTCCCAGAAGATTTGGGTGTACCCGTTGCTCCTGTGCCTGCCCCTGCAAAGAGCAGAGCAGTCCATCCTGTGCCTCTAGGGTTCATCCATCATGGATTGCCATGCAAACCCTTTCTCCAGGCTGGTGGGGGACTGATCTGCAGCTGCACTGGTTCTCCTGCAGCCATTTAATGTTGCAGCTCCCAGTAAGTTCCCCAGTGCTCTGTACCTCTGACTTCAGCAACTCTGTTAAGCAAGACTGATTGCAAGAGAAGCCTGTTATTAAAAGCTGAATTGGTGGGTGAAAGTCAGGTAAAACATTACCGAAGGAAGGTTCAGCTCCATCCCCTGAACACAGGCTGCCCTTTGCTCCTTGCTTTTATTCCTCTGCACTGAAAACATGCAGTGGCCTCAAGCAGAGCCTACACTGAGGAGTAAATAGGGAGCAGGAAGCAGCTGAATCTGCTGGAATAGTTTGCTTTGTAGCATGCTTTGGAGGCATGACTTTGGTCTGGAAGCACTGTGACAGTCTGAGCATGGGACCAGCAGTGGAGGTGCAAATGTTGCTTGCCCTGTGTGGTAGGAGCTTTGAACGAAGCAGGTGCTTTGTTCTTCCTCATAGAAAAAGACAAAATGGAGCAGACTGTGTAAAACAACACTGTTCTGTTTGAGGTTTTCTGTTCAAGGACTCTGCATGCATCACTCCAATCTCTGTGCTTCTTGCTCAACCTATGATTTTTTTTAAAAAAACACTACTTTTGTCATGTTAATATTCCTTTTGTCTTGGACAAGTTTATCCTGACTGAACCCAAGGCAGGCTGCCAGCGGGTTCTCGCTCTTGGGGTTAGCTTGATTATAAAAGCAGTGATACAGATGTATAGACTGTCTTGTTTGGTAATAAGAAATAATACAAATCAGCTGTGTATTTTCTCCTACTGTGCAAATAAAAAGAAGGAAATTAAAGGGATAGAAATATTGTGAAAGGAATCTATGCTGAGTTCCTGGAGGTAAATAAAAATTAATCAGGTGTTTACAGTGCTTTCACCTCATGGCTGCAGTAACCTGCTTTGTGGAGGAGGCAGTGAGGAAGGGTGTGCTGGTGTGGTGTTACAGCTAGGAGCCTCACAGTGCATCTCTTCAAAAGGAAAAATTTGCTTGGGTGTGGGGTTTCAGTTGGAGCTCATTTTGCCAGTTAAGGCGGGCAGACCTTCCACTGAACATTTCATGAAAAGCCCCAGTTGTCCATTACATTTTTTTCACCTAGGAAGGATGTTTGATGTTTTGCTGGAAAATTGAAAAGTCCCAGACCACTAAAATGTCAGAAGCTGGTTCTTAGATGACTTGCCATAACTGGAAGTGTAAATCCAGGTGCTTCTCTCAGTATTGAGATTGAGGGGCAGCAAGTTCACCCAGGGTTGTGGATTCAGCTTTAGTGTCTCACTAACTTTTTTCCAAGGCTTTCTGAATACTGCAGATATTTCCAGCAAGGCCAGCTCACTGATGCATTTTGTTTCTAGGCCTTTGAGGATAAACCTTGGAATTTAGGACGTTCTTTTGCTGCAGGGTGTTGACTTTATGAAAATCCAATATTTGTTATTTGTGCAGCAGATGATGAAAGATGGACCAGAAAATTCAGTTTTTTCTAGCACAAAGGGATGGTGAGACCTTTCTGAAAAAGGTCGATGTTTTATGCAACTATTGATTATTGGTCCTGGCAATGACAGGTTAGGCAAGATGATTTCCAGTGTATCATCTGGCTCAGGCAAGACTGGATTTATCTGGCACTTGCAGTAGAGAAAACCAACAAGAGCTTGGGGTCAGGGCTGTGTAGAGCTCCTGGTGCCCTTTTTTTATCCAGGAAAAACTGGCTTTCTGCAGATCTTGATTTTTTTGGGTAAAAAAAAAAAAGCACGTATTAGAAAAACAAAAAAACCCTAAGAAGCAAAAACCTACTATGTGAACTTTCCTGGTTCTCTTAAAAGGTAATAAAAAGGTGCAAAAACATTGCAACATCCCAGGAGTGGATACCATCCTGCAGCCATCCAAGGCTGGTGGGCTTTCTCAGGAGGAAGCATTTCCCAAGGGGTTTAGGTGCTGCTCCAAGCTCCTGACAAGTCTCCCAGGAGATATTTAATGCTAATTTGTAGCTCAGACTTGGTGCCCCACCTGGGCAGGGGACAGCAGTTGTGATGCTCTCCCAAAGCAGTTCCTCAAGGGCTGCAGGAGGGTTTCTGAGCACTGCTGTGAAGGACATGGACCTCAGTGTGCTTGCACAGCATTCTGCTGTTTCTTGCTTGCATGGAGGGACATCTGCAAGTGCAGAGCTCTAAGCACTGAACCCATGGGCTCCCATCAAACACCAGATGGGGGAGTGATACAGAGCAAATGAAATATGTTTATTTGTCAATAAACAGATGAAGATTAATCCAAGGCAGGGCTGGCTCTGCATCAGGGTACCAGCGTAGCTGCAAATAAGAGGCTTTATTTGTGCTGCCATAAATTGAAGAAATGCTCCAGATAACAAGAACAAGGCACAGCACTGTTGCCTTAGGGCCTTGCTTGGGTGGGCTTAAAGTTTGAGCTGAAGTTTGCAAGCAGGAGGTGAAAACCACAATAAAACTATAAATATTGCTGTGGTGCAGGTGAGGCTTGGAGAAAAGTGGGGTATGAAGGGGGCATGGTTGTGTGGAGAGGGGTGATAGGTGGGTGACCATCACTGCTTGGGTGGGGGAGTGGAGGTGGCCTGAATGAAGGGGGCAGGGTCCCCATGGGGAATTGAAGATGAATTGGGGTGGTGACTTGAGGAAAGGATGGGATTTTTTGATGGGGGAAGGATTTTTGGTGATGGGAGCAGCTGCTTCTACCACTCATGCAAGCAAAGGAAGGTGTTTCCAGACTTGAGCCTTCAAACCCCCAGGGAGCTCTTCCTCTGCAGAAACAATTCTCTATTTTTCTTTCTTTTCTTCCTTTCCTGGAAAAGAGCAGTTTTTCCCAGAGTGCTGCATGCTGCTGGCCTGATGTTTGGGAATAAGCACAATGCTGGTTGTGGCCTCCTGCTCGCAGAATCTGGCCTGACCTTGTGCCCTGCCTGCCTTGCTTTGGCTGCTGCTGGGGTTCTTTTGTAGCTAGCCCCAGGTGGCAACTGGCATCTGTGCAGTAATTAGGGCTGTTTGCTAATGGCTCTCTGCAGACAGCAGTATACCTGTAAGATCATTAGCAGACATGTGGTGTGAGAAAGATGGTCCCACCAGAGGGACGAGGATGAGCCAACCTGTACTGGTGTCAGTGGCCATGAAGGCACAGAGGGGGAGCCTAAGGGAAGGGTTGTGGGGTCTGCTGGGTCAGAAGTGGATTTGCGTAGTGCATGTTGCAACCTGGGAATGGGGTCGTGGCCATGGGGAGCAAAACCCCATTTCACCTGGGTGTTTTGAGCATGAAAATGCTGGAGTTGTGGCTCCTGGGACATAGGGTTTGCTTCCTACCCATCCTCTGCTTCGTGCAACCCAGCTTTGCTTATGACCATGCATGGCTCAAGTGTTTGAGACATCATCCGTCAAACTGGAGTGTTTTTTAGTGAGTTTCTGATTAAACCTTCCCCTGATGGGACTCCAGCAGAGGTGGGGTGCAAGTGAGAGCCTGCAGCTTCTGGCTGATTCGTATCAACCTCTTTCAGTGGAGAAAGGCTTTCCCTGGAGATGCTTCTCCAGCGTTTTTATTGGTGTCATATAAATGAAGGTGAGAGAAATGTTTAAAGCAGTAAAAAATATGTGGGAAAAGGGTTGTTAGGCAGATTGGAACTGAAAATGAGGTTTCATTTAAGCAAGAACCCAGGTGAAATGAAATTTAAGCTGTGTTTTATGGGAAAAGTAGTAGCGAATAAACTCTGCAGGTCATCTTGTTTCATTTACTGCTTCGCCTGTAAATTGTGCCGACTGTCAATGTGTCGGGCAGAAGTGGGGAAGCCTGCAGGGTGTTATAACTCCAGGTGAAGTGATGGATTTTAGCCCTGGGGAGAGCATATTCTCTTCCCTTTGGGGCACAGGGGAACCTCTTGGTGCTCCCTAGCTCTTTGCAGCATCACCTTTTCTGCCTGGGAGTCCACAGCAGAGAGAACTTTGTTAAAATGCTGAGCTAATGAGGTTTATAAACAAGAGCCATTGATTTCCATCCCTGTGGGAACACCAGTTTTTGAACTCACACAACGCGTGGAATTGGTGTGACACGAGGAGGCTCTGTGGAGGGAGGGGACGTGGCCAGGGGGCAAATGCTGCTTGCCCGTGCTTCCCTGCTGCTGAACTGCCAGCGATGGAGGCAGATTGTGTTTAAAGTGTGATGTACAACAACTCTGCTGGCAGAATTACGCTAATCCATTAGCTCCTGAGCTGCTTTGAGCTTTCTCCATCACATGGGGGTCATGGCGAGCAGGTGCTGTGTATGTTAGTGCAACCTGCCATCGTCGCTGGGGGGTAAAGTTTGTCCATTATTGGCTGGTTTTGTGTTAGCCTCTTCGAACGTGGAGTCGATTTGCAGCTCATGTTGTTGGACTATCTGGGGACAGGAGATTCGGATCTGTTTGTGTGGGAGACAAAGTGCTCTGTCCCAAATCAGATGAAAATAGAAGCAAGTAGCAGCTTTTTGCATCATTTGAGAAGTGGGTGCATGGGTTTTCCCCTCCCCTTATTTGTTCCTTTGGCTGTGTTTCAGTGCTGGGCAGAGGGTCCTAAGTGGGATGGAGTGCAGATTTGTGAAGTGCCTTGGGACTCACTTGAGTGTGACATGGTACCAAAAATTCGAGATCATTATAAGAACTGATTGTTTGGAGGTAGAGGGGAATAAACAAACATCCAACGTGCTGCTCAGAAATGAGTTATCTAAAAATTCTAGATAATAAGTTATGCTATGGAAAGAAAAAAATCCAAGCCTATACAACTCTTAGAGCATCATACACCAGTCACTTGGGGAGAAGTGATGACTCTTTCCTGTTTTTAAATTGTGCTCAGTCATTAGTTCTGGGGGAGGAGGCGGTCTGCAACTTTGCTGTAGCAGCAGGAAAACTCGGTGCATGTGTGCTGCTTGGAGTAAGTGGATTTCTTGGCAGTTGCTTGGGAGCATGTCTTGTCTCTCGAGGCGCTCTGAAATACTGGTTTGCGAAAACTCTGGTCTGCTGTGCTTGTGTGGTATTTCACCCCAGGCTTGGCAGCCCCTTGCAGGCAGGATTTAGAGACGAGGGCATGTGGGTCCATGTGGCACTTCCCATGTTGTCAGGCTCAGCACCCTGCTATGGCCATGTTTGGGCCATTTTCAGGTCTCAGTGGGTCAAGTTCAGGGGTTTTGGGTGGTTTTGCTTCAGGCTGCATGCAAGCCCTGGTGTGGTCTATGGGGGCCAAGGAGCACAGTGGGCTCCCCAACATCACCTACTGCTGAAAAATCAGACTGGGATGTCTTATTCTTTCTGCTTCTGTTTTCTCTTCCTGCCTGGACCCAGCTGCCCACACTGACCCTCCTTGGGAGCACAACCTCATTTGGGGTGCCCTTTATCAGAGCAGCCTCCCTTGAGCTGCTACGTGTGAGAGCCCCCATCCCCTTGGTGTTTGATCTTCTAATGAAATGGTACTTCCAAATGTTAATATTCTTTTAGCCAATTACCATATAGCCACTAATATGATAGGAAGCAGCATAAACATTTTTATGGCCGGCAATAGTCATGGATAACTTCTTCATGTTTAAGCTTGCCAGTCCTTAAATAATTTCTTCTTAAATAATTCGTGTTATAACATCCTTTAAGCCTGTGTGGCATTGCTTTGAGGTGATTATGGTCTGTAACAAACCTCCACTGGGAGTGGTGAAGTTAACAGAAGTTACTGGTTTAGTATAGGTGATTGCAAAGGCTGTGATGCTGCCTTAGGGTTAGGAGGGGTGAAGTTTATGCATTGCTGGGTTGTGTAGTAGGGGTCTGATCACATGAAGATGCTGTGCTGGGATGAATGAAGTGGTGATGGGGGAGCTGAGACCACTGGTGTCTGGCTTGGCAGAGCTGTGCCCATGCCATCGGTGTCTATGATGACATCTGGATGCAGAGACCAAGGGCTGAGATGCTCTTTTTCTATTAGATATTTGCAGGGGGACATTTTCGTGCCCCATTGCAGATCTGTGATGCATGCAGCCAGCACAGAGCAGCCTCCCTGGCCACAGGAGCAGGGCTGGGATCCCAAACAGACAGAAGCTGGCAGAGAGGATGATTGCAGTGTGCCCCAGCTATGCATCTGCTCTGGGGCTCATGGGGCTCCTAAGCAAAGCTCAGGAGGGTTTTTTGGTCCCAGATGGTCCAACAAATCAACTCTACCAAGTGATGGAAGCTGATTGTCTACATGGTGTCTCTCTCTCCTCCATGATGCTCTTAGCTGGCACCAGTGTTAGTTTTTGCAGCCCTCTCCTGACTGCCCTCATGTTTAATGGATAAAAGCCCTTCCCTCCTCCCCTGCTGCAGACGGCAAATGGAGAGCTCTTCTCTGACAGTAAATTCCTCCCAAGGCAGATGGAAATCTTGTCAGAGTCATAAAGTTGTCTTGCTGGTGTCAAGTTGCCCATAGAAAACTAAAATATTGATCTCTTCTTCCCCAGAAAACGTGACTAATTAGCTAATTATTGTCACGGAGTGTGACAATAGATGGTGGCTCGTGTTCTGTGAGATCTGATCTGGCTGCTGAAAAGACATTTGCTTCCCCGGTGAGAATTCCTGTAGAAGAGCCAGGAGCTAGCAAAGCCACTCAAGGCTGGATGTCCCTATTTTGGGTCCTCAACTCATTCATCTCAGAGCTGAGCGCTTGATAACATGATGATTGTGTTCTTTGGAAGCCTTGTACTTGAAATGCCCAGTTTCAATATGGTTTTGCCCCAATTTTCTAAATCGCTTGTCTCTGTAGAAAGATCCAGGATGGCTTTGCTCGTGGTAAATATGGTAGACGAATCTGAGACTTGTGCCATATGGAAATCTGCTTATGCGTCCCTAACCCTAACAATAATAACACACTGCTTATGTGTCCCTAACCCTAATAAAACTAATGCCCCATGGTGGAGAGGGACGTTGGCTCTTTCTGTCCTGACGGTCACCCACAGGAGGAGTCCACAGCTGCTCTTCCCCTCGCCAGAGAGGCACAGCAGGATTCAAAGGCCCATCTTGAGCCCAGTGCTGCTCCACCAGCCACAGCATCCCAGGCAAATAACCAAGACTGATCTGTTTGCACGGGTGGAGGGAGGTTTGCCTCTCCAAAGCAGCACACATTGGAGCAGGGTGTGCACAGTTAACACCCACGCACCTCCAACAGCAGTTCAAGTGTGAATGACAGCTTCATTTCATTCGCTTTGGGTAGAGGCACCCATATGAGAGCTCCTGTGACAGTCCCTATTTGCACTTAGATTTCCTTGGGAGCTGTCAATTTTACTTCCCCTTCTGTAGTTTCCTGAGTTAGGTCAGTGAACAGTAATGGGAAAAATAGATTATTTTTTTGTTATTTTTTAAGTTTCAGGTAAAACAAGCAACTGGGGAGCTCTGCTGCATCTGGAGTTGAGGAGCAGGTTCTGTGCTGTGGCTGAGCTGTTGCTCTGCCCGTGCTGCACCTCCCGTGGTATCATCAGCATCTGTGACCCTGTGGCAGATACAGCCTCATCTGACCCAAAGGAGGACTTCAGCTTGCACGAGACCCGCTGCTGACATATGCTACACAAAACTTTGTGCTGAGGGTTCACCATGTGGTGATATCTTTTACAGTAAAAATCAATGCATCCCGTGGGGAGCAGAAACCTCTGTCTGTGAAACATGTCTCTGGATCAAAACACTTTTTTTTTTTCCCGGGGAAAAGTTTTCAGCATGTGACTTTTGTTCAGAGTTTTTGTGAAATGTGGACTGTGAAGCATTTAACTGGGAATTTCCCAAAGGGACCAAGGCTGATGCCAGCAAGTGGCTTTGCTGCACAGGGAGACCGAGCTCTTGGGTGCTTTAACCTGGGTGACCAGCTCCAGAGATGTCGGACATGTCCTGGTTGATAACCAGTCTCCCCCATCTCCCAGGAATTTGGGTAAGTCACCCCAAAACCCTTCCAGTCCTTGGAGCAGCATTGCCACTGTCCGAGGGAAGGAGGTGGATCAAAGTTTTCAGACACAGGGTCTACCCTGGAGACTGAGCTCCTGAGCTGCTGCGAGAGATTTGCAATTCTGTTTTGCTCTGCTGCAGAGCTCGGAGCCCCTGACCCACAGATGGGTGGGGAAGAGCTAAGCTGACGAAAAGATTTAGCAAGATGTTCTCTCCAAGACCAAATCTCTCTGTTGCAGCAAACAAGGAGGATGCGCAGCCCATCCTCACCCTTCCCATGCTGCAATCATTTCTCTTCCCTGACTTGGAATATTAGTCCAGAACTGGAGGTGAGAAATTAGACTTAGTTCTAGAGTTTGCCCATGCATAGATCCTCCTACACAAGGCTGTTTTACTTTATACCACCCCTGGTGTTTCCCGGAGCTCTGTCAAGGGTGGCTTTCGAGGGGCTCTGTCAAACCTCTACCACAAAGCCAGCTGCCTATCTGCATTCTGCTCAACGCTTGCCCTGAGCCCCACGGCAGTGCCTGAGCAGCTCTGCACTGCATTGGGAGTTTGAGCTGGATGCCTGCAGAGATGGGGTGTGATGTGTTAAACCTGTTTTTGTTGCACAGGAGTGCTGTCTGAGGAAGCCTGGGTCTGCAGCTGGGCTTATATCTGACGAATGGAAGTTGAGTTTTGCCAGGACTCGGCTGGCAGTTCTCAAAGGTCAGGGTGTGATGGCAGCAAGTTTTGTGCCACTGATGCTGGTTACGTCAACGCTTTCCCCCCTGGCCCCTTCCTTGGAAGCTGGTAGCTCAGATGGAGCAGCCTGGCTGTGATGTTCAGGGCTGTTTGCGGTGGGAAGTGGTGGGGTTCAGTTTTCCACCCAATCTTCAGCCCTGCTTGGGCTCCAGGAGGGTTATGGAGATGGGGAAGACAAACATTAAGCGAAGGCTGCAGCTTCTTGTCCTGAATGTCTTTGCTGTATGAGTGAAGCTGTTCAAATGGAGGATGTATGGTCAAGGCATGTATTTTGATCTCCAGGTAAGAATCGGGCTGGGGACCAGGAGCCAGTGCTCTGGGTCTGGAGGCCCAACCTGAGGACTGGGACCAAGAGCCTACAACCCCTCTTCTCCAAGTACCCATCCACCATATCCCTGCAGCTGGTCCCCACCAGCCAGGACACGCTCCTACCCCATCACAGTCCTGGATATCTGTTGCTCTGCAAAGATCTAGGGTAGCTCTGCAGCAGGGCTGTGTCCTCATTAAAAAAAAAAGATAAAAAAATCTGAGAGTAGAAGTAAGGTGGTACATGAGCAATATCAGCACAGATGAGACCTGCCCCAGCTCGCCTCTCTGTGTCCATCTCCTGTGCTCTGACTCCCTGGGCACGGTGGGGATGTCAGATCTTGAATTTCAGCTTTGGGAGGAGAAAGTCTCTAACCCAAAGGAGGGGATTGTACATCCAGGCTTTAGTCACTAGAGGGAGGGATGCCCGCATGCACCGCTGCGTTTCCAGGCAGAGCTGGCAGCATTCTGGGGGTACGTTTTTCTACTTCCCAATAATGTGCTCCACGTTCTTTGTAACAAAGCTTAAAACTTTATTTTTCCCCCCAAGTAACACATCCTATGTGTGATGGTTGGTCTCTGGGAGAATAGCAGCAAAGCTGAAAATGCATGAATATGTTTTTAATTTAGGGCTCAACAAGATATCGCCGAGTGAGAGGGCAAAGGCTGCCGGCGTTTCTTGCCTCATTGAAAAATAAAGGACTGGTGGCACTCCCCATGCCAAAATGCCCAAGAAGCCTTCTGCATCCCCAAACCATACATGAGCACAGGTTCGTGGGGCAGCAGATCTTGGTAATTAGGTGTTAAGCACTTGAACTGGTTGTGCTGGGTACCTGAATAGCAGTGATGGCATCTGAGGTCTTCTAAGGATTGGAGTCCAGCCCAGTTACAGGTTTTATCCTCCATCTCTGTCCAGTTTAACCAGTAAGTCAGGACAGAAATCTGTGTTTGGTGCCTTACACAAACTCTGTGACCTGCAAGAACAGGACTGCACAGACAGTCAGTTCCTGTTTGCATGAAGTTCTATTGAACTTGAAATCTTTGCAGCATGTTCTTGATCCTCCTCTGCTGCCTTTGCATTAACCAGCGACCTGTTTGCATCCCAGCATCTATAAGCACCGCTGACTCTGTCTAGCGAGGAAAGGGAGACTGAAAGCTTGAGAGGAAAAGTAACAAGCTCCCAGGCACCAGAAAGGTCTGAAAAACATGAGAATTTCTGATAATGCAGATTTAGCAAAAGCACATAAATCTGCCAAATCATTCTGGTTTTATTCCCTTGCAACTAGAAACCAGCAAGATGAAGAGGAAAGTAGCTTTGCTGCTTGGAGGAGTTTGCTCCTCCTAGGCTTGGCCGTACCAGCAGGAAAGGATGGGGACTTGAGGCAGAAAAAGAGTGAGGATGAGAAGGACAGTGCTTCAGGTTTGCTCTGAGGTAAGTCCTGGGAGCTGCGAAATGGCCAGCGCAGCACATAATCCTTGTCATTACAGGCAAATGGGGAGAATTTTCCCCCAACTTTCCCTCTAGAAATGGAGCACAATTTTTGCAATTTGGCCAACTTCCCCCCAATTTTCCATTGACCCGGGATGCTGCTTTGTGTTCCTCTGTCAGCCTGATAGCAGTGTGTACATCTGCAGTTAAAGATTTCAGATTGCACGGGGCGAGGCAGCTGCCACCCATTTACTCAATGAAAATCGCCTTCAGAAAGCAAACAGCCCCATTCACGCTGCCACGCTGATGGCCAAGCCCAGGCACGTCCAAACAAGCCGTGTGGCTCTTGACAGGTAAATCACTCAATATTACTCCAAATATCATCACTAACAGCTCCGGGGCCTGAGGTATTCATTTACTAATCAAAATAAGAGAAGTGAAAATGCACTCTGGCTGACTTTAAAAGCAAGCCAAACTTTAAATAAAGCTTTAACGGTGTAATTGCTAACGGATGATGAGCATGGAGGACTGGAAAAGCCAGACTTATGGTCACTCAGAAAATGCACTGCTCCACACTGGAGAAAATGGGGATTTTAAATTTTTTTTTTCTTCAAGGTTTTATTTGTTTTAGACTTTTCTCATAACGGAGAGGAATAATGTGGGGATGTGGAGCTGGTTGGCATCCGTGGGGTGAAATCTCACCCCTGGGCATTGGTGACCAGTCCATGCTTACTCAGTTGGCACTGTCTCTTCATGCTTTATCCTTATAGAAATGAAAAACTGCTGGAAGAGGATTTTGGACCCTTCTCCAGCTGTGGACTGTAACCACAGGGCTGGCAGCTTTTGGGGAGCTTCCTCTCTGGCTCTGACTTGCAGCTCATCAGCTCCCAGGTCTCTTTCCTGAACTGAGATTTTTGTGCCCTTGTGAAGAGCTTGATTTCAAGGAAGTGACTTTTTCTGTAAAATTTTTGGACAAAAAAGCTTTTCCCTTGAAGCCCCTGGACTTCAGCAGACATTGCTGGCAGAACCACTGGGGACCTGAAGCCAGGGGACTGCAGGGCCATGCATTGCCCACCATGCTGTCTCCATCTCCTCCATCCAGCTCTGTGGGACACCTACCTGATGCAGGGGCTCTGGGTACCTCTGCTGTGCACAGGGACCTCAGTGCAGCCGCCGGGGTCCACAAGAAGGACATCAGCCCAGGGTGAGGGTGAGTAATGCCAGGCTGCTGGCACCTCGGTGGCTCCCAGACAGAGTGGTCTGTTCTTGGCGCTGGGAGCAGGTCCCTGCGCGTCAGGGAGACTATAGCCAGGCTTGGCGTGGTGGAAATGGATTAATATATTTGTCTTCAACTCCAGGGGAGCAGAGATATGTGCAGATTAAACTCTGGACTAAATGAAGGCACATAATGATGGTTAACTGAGGAGCCAACCTGCCCCAGGTCCCCTTGGATGGAGAGATGCAGGCACTTCCCAAGGGCAAGATGGGTGCTTGCAGGGGCCGTGCTGCACTCGCCAACGGCTGGAGCAAATGCTGGCCGAGAAGTGAAGGAGCATGGGGGTTGTCTGATGGCTGTGAGTATTTTCAGAGGTGCAGCTTGGGGCAACATGGTGCTGGAAGTGGAGACCTCTTGGTGCTTGCATGGCCCAGCACGAAGCTGTGTTCAAGCAGTCCTGATGCTCCCTTCATTTCAGCACAGCAAAGGCTGACTGCTGGGCTCACTCTGGCAGTCACCAGGGACCTGGAACTGCAAAGTGTGAGAGTAAAGGGGAAAAAAGTTCCTCTAGCTACCGAGGAGATCTGGGCAGTCGGTCAGCCTGCTTGGAAGTCCCTGCTGCTGGGAGAGGGGTGCTGGGAGGAGAGGTAAAGGGCAGAGCTGGGCTCTGCAAGAGCTGTCTTTGCAAGAAGGTTTCTCTTGCTGGTGCTGTTGGGTGCCCAGGCAGCATTCCAAGAAGTTAATTAATTTTCTCTCATCAGCAGCCACAGCACTAGCAAATACAGTCTGGAGGAGAGCATTGCCATTTTGCAGCAGCAGCTCCCCCCTAAGTTAGTGATAGTTACTTTGTCTTAGCAAAAATGAAACGTCAAGTGGTGACAGAGAAAAATATTCTTTTAATGCTGAGCAGTAACTGGGTTTCCAAAGTGCTGGGCTCTAGAGGTAATGGGGAAAGCTGGGACTGAGGCAGCTGGGACCACACAAGATTAATTTGGACTCCAAATGAGGCTTCATACATGATGTGCTGCACCATACATCACTGTCATGCACCCAGCAGTAGATCCAGCTTGGAGCTCACTTGTTTGCTCCTGGACCTGCGTCATCGCAGCGTGCGCTGCCGTGCGCAGTGGTGGGGTGTCACGGCTGTCTGCTGCACACCCTTGCTCTCTTTTGGGTAGGAAACTCAGCAGGTGAAGGATGCGAAGCACAGAGCTGAAGGAAATTGTGCCCGGATAGATCCAGAAAGCATAACTTAGTGGGAGATCACCCTGAGGGGGACCACGGCCACCATCTATTGCCCCGTGTCGCCCTGTCTGATGTCATCGCGTCATGGCATACGAAGCCTGGTGCAGTAATTCCTCAGAGATAACCTGCCCCTTCCCGGAAGCTGGGTTTGGTCTCGTGAGTAATTTTCAGGTAAATAAGGACTCCACTTCCTAGATGACTTATTTGCAAGGGATAATTCAGACAGTCATGGCCTTGCTGTTTTTTTCCCTTTTGAATTGTCAGGCTGGCGTTATAAGCGCCCTACTTTCATTAAAGTTTAATTTCCCTGAAGAGTGAAATATTAATGAGAATAGGCTTAATACTGTCAGTAGGAAACAGACCCAAACAGATAATTTGCTAATATAACAACCTTGGATTTTATCTATTTCAAGCTTCACAATTGCTCTTCTGCTATGATCTTATGCAGGTAATAACAATTGTCGCCTCTGTTCAGTGAGAAAACTTAATGAGTTTAGAGCTAAATCACCATTTTGCACATTCACATCCCAAAGCATACCCCTTACTAATTCCACAGCCTCTACTCCCCTGCTCTGTGTGCTTCATCTTGTACCCTTGGGTGGAGGGAGGACATCGGCCCCACTCTTATTCAGGTTGGAAAGAAGCTGAAACAAATTTTGGGTTCCCTTGTTTCCCACATTTTTGCCTTAGAACAGACTGAACAACTATTTTCTGTTCCCTTTTTCTATGCCATTTGTGGTTTGATGTACGGTACCTTCTTTTTGGTAATCTTTTCATTTTGGACTGGCTTTGTCTACTCGATCGCTCCTTCATCCCCCATTACCATGTGCTGAACCTTTTCCAGTCCTGCTGTACTCCAAGATGGGGGACCTAAGCCACACTCAGCATCCAAAATAAGCACGTGGATTTATACAGTGATTGGAGCTATTTTGGAGACAGATTTTATTCCTGCAGACACAAGTTCTCTCATTTCTCAGTGCGATCCTGCTGTGGCCAGGAAGGGCATCGTGAATGGACTCCGAGCTGCTTGTTTTCTTGAGCTCCATCAGCAGGTCTCACAGAGGATGCTCTCGCTCCTTGCAAACCGTGATGTCTCCCTCTCTCTTCTTAGCACCTAAAAGGAAGACTAGCTGGCTCACCAGCTTTCGTTTCTGATGTGTTTTCCAGCACCTGGAGCATCCAGCCAGTCCAGTAATAATACTAATAGTAGCAGTAACAGAGTTGTTTCCCGACCATTTTTCCCCTTGGAGGCCAGGACAAGTATTTACACTCATATCCAGCAGGTCTGTGCATTCAAAGCATTGAAATTTCCCAGTTACAGAGCTTTTCTTAGTAGCTTCACCCAGCTGACCCTAGTAAATAAAACCCTGTGTTTTTGGTGTTTGGAAAGGAGTTCAGATCTAGCTGGTTTCGGAGCTGAGCATATGGGCTGTGTTTGAGTGCTGGGAATGTGTTTGCTTGTGATTTAATAATACTGTGAGTCATGACTGTACCTTCTTCCCAATTACTACCCTTGCATCTCTTTGTTGTTGAGTGGATGTTCTGGAAACTCTGTTTTCATTGTAAAATCAATTACATTCCACCCGTTGTTATCTGCCAGGTCTCCTGCTGTCCCTACTTGCCAAGAAAACCTCCACAACAGCTCGGGTGTGAACTGCGGCAGTGATGCTTGAAGGCAGCCCAGCCAGGAGGTGGGTCCTGGGGCCAGGCTTGGGCTGGGAGCTCCAGGATCTTGCAAGGCTCACTCCCTACCCTGTGTTGCTTGGCTGGAGCAATCCCTGGAGTAAGGGATGCTCCACAGCTCCGATTTCTGCACACCTCTGTGACCCAGAGGACTGGCAAACCCTGTTTGCACATGAGCTGTATTGACTACAGATTTTTCACTGCAGCAGGACGTGATTCTTTCTGAAATTAAGTCAGGTCCTCTGAGACTTCAATAAACCTTTAAAAGTATTTAATTAAAAAAGCATAAAGCCTGGGAGGATCAATCCAGTGTTAATGACCTGCAATGGTGCTGTGAGTAGCTTGTTCTTATTGACTTACAAGGAGCAAGGAACAACTGTGCAACCTGAGGTCTCTAAATCAGCCTTGCCGGGGCTATCCCAGTGCCAAGGAGAAATGGGAGCTGCTGGCTTTTAACTACATCCAGACAGCTCCTGATTAAAATCCAGGTAGCAATTGAAAACAGCTGGTTTTGGAGGCCACAAGAGGTGTGGGGCTGTCAGCAAGTGGCCAGCTGGCTTCCCCCCAGCAATGGGGCCATAGTGGTGTATCTGGGTGTGGAGAACTTGGAAAACTGGAGGCTGCATGTGAGAAAGGACTGCTCTAGCTTTGGAAAAACCAGCTGAGTGCAGGAAAGCACAAAAACAAAGCTTTAGGACAGGGAAGTTTGTTTCATTTTTAAATCAAAAGTTTGATGCAAGAAAAACAAAGCTAAATAGTTCAAAAACTTGCAGCTACGGAATGGAGAAGGGCTGGAGAAGGAGATAGCTGCTGTCACCAAACATCTCTGCAAATAGTCATGACGCCTTTCTGGGAGGAATGTGCTTTAAAAGACAAGAAAGTGGAGAAGAAACAGTTCCTTTTATTTCCCTCCAAGTCCATCCCTTTGGTCTTGAGTTAGTAGAAAATGTATTTTAGTGTCCAGAAAGATGTGAGAAATCTTTGTGGATGTGTGTGTTGGAAGAAAAACCCTTCATGCCCCTCAATGGGGAGGAAAAGGAAACTGGTGTGAAAGTGGACCCTGAAGAGACAGAGGGAGATGAGGACGAGAGCAGAGCTGCCATTTTAGGCTGAATCCTTCAACAAAATGGAAGGGAAGGACATTTTCTACCCAGAGCAGTAGCAGGGGAAATGGGAATGTTTTTTTCTCAGAGCTGAGTGATCAACAGTGTTAGAGAAAAGCAGATGTTTTGGGCAGACATTTGCATGTAATCAAACCCTCTGTTTTTTGATTGGAAAAATTTGCAGTGGCAAATTTCCAGCCAACACCCTGCAATCAAAGAAGAAAAAAAGCTTGTCAATAAGGGAAGGGGATAAAAGAGAGCCTGGGAGAGACCTGGCCATGTCTCCCCACCCCAACTTGCATCAGGCTCATTAACCTTCCCAGGCTGGGCCTTGGGGTGCATTTGCACACCGGGCACATCCCCTCCTCTGGGCACCTCATATTTGTGGTCGTGGTCCCTTGAGACCTTGGTGATGGTGTGCTGCCTGTTCCTCCAGCAGCTACACAAGGCCATGCTGTCCACGGTAAGGCTCATGCAACACGTCCTTGGGACACGGGGAGTTAGTGTGTGACCCATAACTACCCAGAAAATGTACTTTTTGAAGGTGCATGCTGCATCTTTCTAGTGCTGGGGATGGGGATGTGGATGTCTGCATGCCCAACCTGTCCCTGTCACCTTGTGTGCTCTTGGGGAACGGTATCGCACAGGGGACTGGTGGGTTGATGGGGGTATGGGGGCCGGGCTGGGTCAGAGGCAGAGGGGAGGTTCTGCGTCTCTCCAAGGGACCTTGCTTTGCACCACAGGGAGGTTCTGCTCCACAGCCCAGCTCAGGGATTGCGCTGCTTTTGGCTGACGTACGCTCTGTTTTATTGGACTTGCAGCAGCCTCTGAGCCAGAGATAAAACACGTCCTTCCTGTCTGTAAATGGGTAAATTATTGACATACTTAATAAGCATAACTTATCATTAGCCATAATTCGTGCTGGTGACAGAGACACAGCTGTTCCTGGAAAGCAGAGTGGCTTTGAATTTCAGATTTCCGCGGGCCAGGCTCCCGCTGCAGCTCCGGAGCAGCGATGCAGATGTCACACCATCCCTTGCCCTGATGATTGCTGTCCCAGGGCTTTGCACGATGTTCAAGCTCTGTTTGTGCTGGGAGGAGGGTGAGGATGGACACTGTGTGCTTCTCCCAGGTCCAGGGATTGGTAATGCAATTAAACTGAGTAGTTCCTGCTGAGCTGGTAGGGAACAGAACATTCCTGGATGCATCCAGCCTGCAGCCACATGGGGCCAAAAAGCTGTGGTTGAGGACGTCTCCTACTTCTCCAGTAGCCCATGCTGCTTCTGCTGGCAGTGCCCAAATCCTGGCAGTGTGGTTGCAGCAAATACAACCTTTTTCTCCTTTAATGTCTATCCCATGTTCACCCTGGTCCCTAATGTGATAGGAGTGGGGAGGGGAAGTTTCCACAATCTATATTTCTCGCAGATGAAGAGCAGCTAATCAGTTGTGGGGATGGAGAAAGCCCTGGGCCACTTGCCAGTTCTCAGGGTGCTTGTAGAGGAAAAGGAGAGTCTGAAGCCTCCCATGCTGGGGACAGTGCCTGGGGTCTGGGGCTCTTACAACTAATGGGTGAACTTTCATTACTAGGGAAGGGGAACCATGCAAGGTGGCTGCGTGCGATGGGGCAGGCATGTAAGCTGTGGTCTGGTGGATTGGTCCAAGCTGATCTCCATTTCTGTGGCCAGAGTGCTCCCAGCTTCCTGCCCCGGCAGAAGGAGAGGAGATTCCTGGTTCTTGTCTCCCAGGTGGGACCTAAGGAGGTCGCTTAAGGTAGGTGCAGACCAGGGAGGATCTGGGGGTTTTTTTCCTGCACTCATTTGACCCCTCCTCCAAGGTGCTTGCAAAAATTTGAGCTCCAGTCTGGGCCCTAGAGAGCAATGCACCTCGATGTGGGAGCTCATTCCTCACCGGTCTGGAGCACCGAGACAAACGGGCGATGGAGGTGTGCAAGGGTGGGCAGCAGGAGAGAGCGTGTGAACTTGCGTACACCACGAAGTGGCAATACACCCTCTGAATAATCAGCAAATTCCTAAAGCCTCAAGGTATCTTTCAGTGAAAGTATCCTCTCCTCTCTGCACCCGTGAACTCAGCCCTGGGTGTCAGCCTGGCTTTTGGAAACCTCTCCCGGGGATCTCGGCATGTTGGATGTCTGCAGCGAAGTGCTTGTGACCACCTGCGCGTCAGCACTGACTGATTCCAAATAAAGAATCAGTTGGGTAAATATCGCCTTTTTTTTCCAGGCAATTTGCAAGAAGTGAAGGCAGTGGAAATCCATCAAGTGACGGCTGCCACGTTGTACATTCGATTTGCTCGATGGCTTGAAGACATCAATGTGTTTTGGAATGACGCTGATTTTCAAACCATCCCTCCGGCTCGGCGCCTGCGGGAGCAGGTAAGGCAGACACGGGGCTGTCTGAGCCTTGCAGCCTGTATTTCCCCACTGCTCTGTGCATACACATGAATTGCATACTCCCATGAGCAAGGATGCTTGCTGGAGGCCCGTGGTGCTTTATTGGAGGTGGCAGTTAATGCAGGACATTTCTCCTTCTCCTCTTATCTCCCTTTCTCACTGGTGCAAGCATTGCTTGCTGTCGGCTCTCTCAGCAAGGAGGGGCTCTTGCTGGACCTCAGAGGATGTTGGGTGTTTTAAAACAGTGTATAGAACAACTTTTTCCCAGTGGGGTTAGCCCTGCAGCAGCTGAAGGAGCCAGATACCCATGGCTGAAGTCTTGCAGAGGGACACTAAGACAAGAGAGTGGGCTTGGGCAGCCCATGCTCTGCCCATTGTGTCCCGCATGTCCTTGGCAGTGCAGGGACCTGTGTGAGTGTGCACAGCCTGGGCTGTGCCCTGATGGACCTGCAGGCCATGTGGGACCCTCTGCTTTTACAAACCGCTTGCTTGAGCAGAGGGTGGGCTGGTAGACCCTGTTGTCCATGATTCCATGGTTCTGTCATACCGAAATCTGCTTCAAACACGCTATGATGTGCCCAAAGGTGGCTGCATCCAAATGGGGGATGCCAGCCCCAGGGGCTCCTCCTAAGGACTCTGTGGAGGATGTCCTGCAAGTTCACATGTGCTCTGCAACAACCAGCCCTTGAGCAGTGTCGTGCTTTCAGGGGGAAGCAGAGGTGGGCCAACAGGAGCTGGAAAGCTATGGAGGTGGTGAGTTGCTTGAATGGCTGTGGGGGAACAGGAAGGTGTGGGTCTGTCTTGGCCCATGGCTCAGACTGTGAGTTCTCCTCGCCAGCAACGCAAGGCTAGGAGCGTCTCTTCTCCAAATGCATGATACATTGCTGTCTTTGGGGGGAAAATATTAGAGAGCCACTTACAGCATCTCCAGCCTGCATGGCTGGTGAAGTGCTGTTGCTTGAGCTCAGCAAGGGGGTATTAGTCACGCCTTATTGCCTTTAAACCCTATAGTAGCAGAAGCGTCTTCTATTTGGTATTTTAAATAAGAATCAGCCTGATGGAGTGTTCCCAGCCCAGTCTATCGGCTTCCCCATTACCCAGCCAGCCTTTAAAGGATTAAGCTTTCATCTTGCCTCTTTCTCTGCAGTTTGTAAAGAGCAGCTCTGCCTCCCGTGTCCCCTGTTTACAAAGCGCTGTTTGCATGAAGGACCCCCTGCAGAAAGGTGAGTGGGGAGAGCAAGGCCAGGCTTCCTCCCTCCCCCTGTCCCCTCTTGTGTGCGTGAGGAAGGCTCTGAGGATGGTGCAGCCTTGGTGCCATGCCTGGAGATCTTGCATCAGGGTTTGCTCTTCAGTCCCTCCTCTGTCGTCTTGGTTGTGCGTGGGCTGGGTGATGCACAGGCAAGGGATGGGGCTGGTGGGAGGAAGAGCTCTGATCCCTGGCTCTGGAGGAAAGCAGGGAGAGAAAAATAGGAAACCTGACAGAGCCGGATGACCAGATGCTGCCAGGATGGTTTCAGCACCTGAAGCCTCTTGTGCAGAAAAAGCCTTTGGCCTCTGCTCCTGCACCATCCTCTTAACAGGGGCTGGGATGCCATGGCATCCAGTCCTGCGACCCCCAGTCTTCTTCCCAGCTTGTAAGCTCCCCAGCACCTTCACTTTGGCCTTTCTGCATTTTTCAGCCTTGTCTCGGCATTGAGTCTGGTGGGGCTTTTGCGTGCACAAATGCAGTGCTCTCATTCCTGTTACCCTACTTAAATTATTGACGGAGATCTACAACCTCCGTTCCAGCTTAACAACTCCATTTTGCTGGGGTTTATTACCAGGATCAATCAAATCAAACCCTGATGGCTTAAAAATGTGCTTCCTTCTCATTGTTATTTGCTTGTTTATTATTAGGAAAGACAAGTTTTGGCTCCGGGAGATTTTGCTAGCAGTAAACAATGTCATTAAAAACAAATCAGAAGTCCCTGCTTTGCACGGAGCCGACCTCCGCAGAGCACCCTGCGCTCAGGTCCCCGCCTGTCACTGATGCGGTGGCCAGGGCATGGGGATGGGTTCACGGCCATGCACATCCAGGTGTTGTCCTACAATTACTCCCCTGTGGATTCACAGGTTTTTGCCCAGATTCGTGTCTCTGACTCCCATCCTCGCTGCTGCAGGGGCGAGTCCTCCACTCTGGATGTGGGGTGCTGTGGGGTCAGGAGGTGGCTCCTGATTTGGGGAGGTCACCCGGGTCTTTGGAGGCTTTTGGCCCTGTCCCTCTCCTTGCAGAGGGGCTGAGCTCCCCGCAGTTTGAGGATCTGGGCTCTCACCTCAGGGCTCATTCCTCCCTTTCCACAATGAGCAATAGCAGGGCTCACCTTGGGAGGTGGTGGGATGTCACTCATTGGTGTTTTAGGGGGCTTTGTGGTGATTTCAGGACTAAAGGGGCTGATGGTGAGTGTGAAGTGTTGCGAGTTTGGAAAACACCATCTTTTCACCCCCAGGCTCCTTCCCATACAGCTGGTCCACCCTGTGCCATGTGCTCCTCATCCTGCTGTCACCACCCTGCTCCCAGCCCTCTCCCTGGGTCCAACCCCATGGCGGAGCAGAGCAGACCATTTCTCAGCTGCTGCTGAGCACCATCTGGGGGAGCTTCGTCTCAGCCTTTGGCTTTACAGCACTCAGGCTGTACAAACACACACCCCACCAAAATAAATCCTGTAGCTCAGGCAGAGCATGCTAGGAGGAGGTCTGCCTGCCAGGGAGGTGTGGCTGCCTGTTCCCAAACCTGGGCCACCATGGTAGAAGGTGTTCTGCATGGCCAAGGTGCTGGGAGAACCGTGGTGCCCTTCATAACTGCTAGCCCAGCTCACAATAAACAGATTGAAGAGTGACGGGGAAGATAAATTGCTGCTTGTTTTTTTTTTAATGCATACAGTGAAGGAGTTTATTTTTAAACCCGTCTGTGAGTGATGCCTGGTTTGATCTTCTAAATGAAACTGATTTATTCCATTTGTACTGGGGCTTGGGAGAAGAGGGACTGAGTTGGATTTAATTTATGCATTTAACTTTGCCATGGCAGGACTGTGACAACAGCAGACAAATCAAAGCTGAGAAGCTCCCTCCGGTGATCCCAGCAATATAAATGATTTCCCTGGTTCTATCAAATGATCTCGAGTCGCTGATCCCAAGTTGCCATTTGGGGCAGGTATGCATTGTGTGGCCCTGGGATGAGGTGGTAGAACCAGGGCTGGGCCACCTCGCAGAGGGCTCAGGGGCTCCTGCAGCAGATTTTCACATCTGGAAATCTGGTCTTCTCTTCTTCATGGACCTGATTTCCCAGCTGTGTGGTCTTGCTTTCATCAGCTCTGCATTGTAGCCTGTCCCTCTAGATGGGTCAGGATAGGACACAAGGACTGGGTCTACTGTTTCATTGGGAATTCAATGCACAGTGGGAATCACAGCCTTATGAGCCGTTGCAGTGTTCCTCTGCCTTGTGGACAGCGAGGAGGGCTTCTGGGGCAAACAAAAGGTGACAAAGGAGTTTTGCAGTAGATTGATGACTGACTCCTCCATGGACTCCTCAGCTTTTTGTAGGATTGTTAGGGAAACCCTGCTGAGCAGATCTCAGTGGTGATGGAGGCTGGGGTGGAGCACTGCTGCAATCTGTGCTGAATGGAGGCCCTGAAAGTCTGAATTATTCTCCCCAGAGTCTCCCTTTAAAAGGACATGAGTGTAAAAGTGAGTCTTAAACCAGGCGAAATGATGAAGTCACTGGCATGGACGGAAACAATCATTCAACACTGCTCAGCCATGCATCACTTGGGATAATTATCAATTATTATATGCAGAGCAACTCCCCTCTGGAAGCTAATGAAATTTCACATGGAGCACGCTCTGGGAGATGGATTGTATCAGCCTGGACAATATTCATCTCCTCTAATGTGCTGCTTGTTCCTATTTATGCATTTTAAAGCTCCATGTGCAAAGCACCTTCCTGCTGGGAAGGATGAGGAGCCTGGGATGCTCTCGCCCGCAGATGACTGCGCCGACTGCACCGCTCGGTTTCGGATGCATCAGACCCCAGGAGGGTATTGGTAGTGCTGGGGAAAGGATCCCTTCCCTCTTCCTAATCTCTGTCTTTTGCGGCACTCTGCCTCTCCAGCCTTTGGGGATCTGTTTGGCAGAACTGGTGGTGGGCTCTGGGCCACCTTCCACGGTGCCTGGTCCTTCTCTCCTTCCCCTCTGGGTCCCTGCAAACACTTCCCCCTCCCAAGCACTGCCCTTATAACCATTTTGCAGTCCCACGTGGGAGCGCTCTACCACAAGCCATCAAAACAAATGGGAAAAGGTATTTTATGTACAGTTTAGCTACAAACTGGGAGCCCATTCTGGGTTTTTAATGTTTTTCCCAGGTACTGGCAGAGCGTTTGTAAACCTGCATGTGAGAGGGAAGGCCAGGAATGCTATCCAGGCAAAAAGGTGCTTATTTTGCTTCTAAATATTTCATCTGTGACCCATATGACAAACTGCTGCTTGTAAATACAACCATTATGCCTTATTTTGTCATACATAATTGAAAGGTTGGATCCTGCACTCGGCAAACAAACACATAGTTTACAAGGATGCTTTCCTCTCAGTCCTTCCAGTCCTTGTAGCAGCTTCTCTCCCCCTCAGGGCTGGCAGTGGATAGCGGTGGGATCCCCGCTGGGGAAGATCTTTCCATCTCCGCAGCTGGCGAAGTCACTGTTGGAGATGGCTGGAGGTGTCCCCTGGGCTCTGCCCTTCTCCCAAAGTCCTGTTCCCACCCCTCCTGGTTTCTGCCTCCAGCACCTACCCATGGGGGCCTGGGGCTGCTCTTGTACTTTTATTTTTGCAGATGAGCATGACTGCACTGAGAACACAGCCAGCTCATAGCTTTGCTGCTAAGTTTGCAACCAAGGCAACCCCACTGCCCATGGCACATCGAGCATCAGGCTGCTGCCCCATCCCCTGTCTGCTGCTGTACCATGGAACTGGGCTCCAGCGCTCCTCCCACCGAGTCTGCAAACAGGACCTGGGCACTCTTGGTGCTCACTGAGGTCAGTGATCACCTTTGATCCCTCTTCGTCTGTTGGCAGCACGGCGCCGTGTTTATTAATGAGCTAGAGGTGGGTGAGAAGGAAGGTGGCAAACTTCAAGCTCCTATCACTTATTTAGATGAGTCATGACCGAAAAAGGCTCTGTGGGGCTTGGGAAGCACCTTGCCAAGACAGGTGGATGGGAAAGGTGATGGAAAATGTGATTCATGCTTGTCAAGTGAAAATAAGGTATGTCAGAAGGAATGCTTTTTGTTACACTTATGGGTTATCAGGGTCTAGATTAAAAGTCGCTCCTCAGTAGCTTCCTGGGCAATATGTTTAGCTGGGGACATCCAACTATGACTGGGGTCCCACTGCCCCGGGGTGCTCAGAGGCTGGTCCTGGGAGATGCAGGGATTTGGGACTAAACCATAGGCGTGCAGTTTAGAGGAGAGCTTAAGAACAGAGTGATGCAATGAAGTTGGGTGGTCCCTGGGGGCAAACTGGGCACCTCTTGCTAGTCTTCCTTCTTGCCCAGGGACGCTTGAGAGCACTACATCCCTGCTCCAAGCTGTGAACCAGCAGAAGGTGCTGTCATGGGTGTCACAGGTCAGCTATGACTGAATAGGATTAAGAAGAAACATCCTGTACAGATCACTTCAATACTGATTTATTGCAACACTTTGTGAAATAGCCAGTAGTACACGCCATGGGAGGCAGAGAAATAAACTGACAGGACTCTGGTGTCTCTCAGCAACCTGCACTCGTTAACAGCCCCAGTGTTAGCCAGGACCCTAGGCTGCATCATGCCTTTGCTCTGTTCACTTTTGTCTGGAAAGTTGTGGAAACCTATGGGCCAACCCTGAGCTTGGCTTGAGGGTAGATTTAGACTGGATATAAGGAGGAAATTTTTTACAATGAGGGTGGTGAAACCCTGGAACAGGTTGCCCAGAGAAGTAGTGGAGGCCCCATCCCTGGAAACTTTCAAGGCCAGGTTGGATGGGGCTCTGAGTAACCTGGTCTAGTTGAAGATGTCCCTGCTCACTGCAGGAGGGTTGGGCTAGATGACTTCTAAAGGTCCCTTCCAACCCAAAGCATTTTGTGATTCTCCCTAGGAGAATCAAAGCCACTTGCATGGACCACACCACTCTGTCTTTCATTTTGCCTTTATTTTGAGGCCAGATTGCTGTGGTCTTCCCCTGTAGCTGCTGCCCTCTCTTCTGGACATGCACATGCCAACCCCCAAGCCGTGACCATGCATGTGTGTGATGGGGGTATTCCTGTAGGACAGCAGACTCTGTTGATGGACACAGCTCAGGACACTTCTGGGTCTGAGAAGAGCAATGATTTAGGGTTGGATGGTGAACCTCCCAGCTGTGCATTCAGGTGTTGCAGTATTGCCATTAATAACCCTAATCAACAAAATCTACCCAGGAACCAACAAGGGAGTCTCACAAGAGCCCACAGGAGCCTTTGGGTGACCAGAGCCCTCCACGGACTGTAGCAACATCGGGGCAAACCTCTGCATATGAGAAGTCCCAGCCATACAATGGTCTAGGGATGGTGTCCAAGAAGAGCCAAAGGTGAGATCTCCCCATCCTGGTGTTTATCCAAACCTTCCTCGTGGCCAGTTCAGCTTTTCTCTGCTGTGCAGCCCGTGTGTCATGAAAGCTGTTTCGCTCTTGCAGCCCAGACCCTGCCTCCATCCATCTCTCGGGTTTGGCTTATTTGTTTGGTCAGCTCAGATCTCGCAGGGAATCTCTCCCTGGCGCAATATGCTCCATGTCCCTTGCTTTAATTGGCACGGGTTGGTGCCTTGCACCGGGCTCTCTGCCAGCCACCCCGTTTGAGACCGTCACGTCCGAGCGCATCAAACCTCACACTTGACAGACGGACTTACAGTTTCCAGCCAGGGAGGATGCTGCAACAGATTGACCGGCTCTGCCAAGGGCTGGGTGCTGGGTCCCGTGCCATGGTGTGCCGCTGGGTGCGGGGGCTGCTGTCACAGTTTAACGGGAATGCCAGCTGGGGTTGGCAGACACCCACGTGCCTTTGCACACTGGTTGTGTTCCACTTTGCTCTTTTCCTGCCACATTTTCCTTGGGGAGCTTGGTAGGAAAAGGGGATTTCTGCTCCTGCAAAGCTGCTCTACTTTGGCTGGGTTTTCCCTGCTCTTTGCTGAGTCCCTGGGGTGACTGTAGCCACTGGCACTGGCAGTCTCCAAGCAAGGACATGGACCCTGGAGGGGACACAGCAAGGGTTGCAACCAGACTGAGAAAAAGAGAAGACAGAGCACCCAGCAGAAAAAGACATGAACTGCTGCGCATCCATCTCAGATGTCTGCCAAACTTGTCCCTCAACAAAGCCATCCCTGCCCTTCCCTTGGGGACTCCACTACAATTGCATGCAGGAGCACGAGCTGAACCGTCCGCGTTTGTGTTTGCATTGGGGAAAATGGAGGAGCAGCCTGTCCCCCTGCAGGGACTGTGGTGTGCAATGGCCATGGCTGGCTGTTCCCTTGCTGGGACACATGGCACTGTCAGGGCCCGGGAAAGCCCCTAGCCCAGCCGTCCTGGATGTATCACAGAGATCCCAGCAGGCACCAAGTATTTTCAGCACATTCGGGCCAAACGGTGTCAAGCCGCAGCTGCCGAGGTCTCTAGAAGACCGGAGGGAGAGATGGAAAAAATTATTTGAAGTGACTGAAATGGCAAAGCAGTTTTGCAGCAGGCAGAGAGTGAGCCTGGGGACCTGCTGCCCTGGGTAAGCCAAAATCAGGGACAGACTGCAGAAGGAGTGACATAAAATTAAGGAAATAAAAGCGTTTGGAGGGCTAGAGAGGGGAAAACCACAACCTGTGATCAGGAAGTCCTCAAATCAGTGTCCTGAGAGAGGTCATCTTCCCTGTCCTACACCACTGACTGCAGGACCCACCACCGCCTCTCACCCTAGAGCTCCACCAAGGCAAACACGGACACGTGGCTGAAGGCTTCAGTGCTATGGTCCTTGAGGGGCTGCAGGTGGGCTTAGCCTCATCCTCCCTGTGCTGAAACCCCTCCGCAGCGTTTCCCAGATGAAATGCAGTGATTCTGGCTCTTTCTGGTCCATGGCCAACACAGCGTGTGTGCTCTGAGTGTGTTGGTGGCAACTCGCTACCTTTTGGCTCCAGGAAGAGCAGGAACCCTGCAGAGTGTCAATATTATTTTTTTTTTAAGGAGGCTGAGAAATATTTCTGTATCTGGAATAACAATGCAGAGGCAGGGAAACACACAGAGGAGAGGAGGGAAAATAGCAGCTTCTGATAGTGTAAACCTCAAGTCAAACATGAAACATATTAATATTCATGTGCTTAGATACAGCCAAAAAACCAACGCCTGCAGCTCTCCAGAAATGCTCTGATCTCTTGGACTGCCATCAACATCTGTGGGGTGGAGCAGGCAACGAAACCTTCTTAAACCACCAAACTGTGGGAGAAGCATTGTAAGAAGCAATTCCCATACGGCTGGGATTAGGCTTTGGCTCTTTCTGTCCAACCTAACACGTAACAAGGGCAATCTTTCTGCTAAAAATATCAGTGTAATTGCTTCTAATTGATCTTCTTGCTAGCAGTCTCTGGAGGGAGGTGCATGTTGAATGGACTATGGAAATGTACTTTACAGTTTGTGATTACCAGAAGTGATAAAGCGTTGGTCCTCAGAGCATCCGATGGGATAGAGAAGCTGCTGGAAGCAAAGCTAGCGTAGGGGACAGGTGGGCTTCTCTTCACCCTGGTCTATGCTGTTGGGTGACCTTGACCAAGTGGCCATGAAATGGAGGTGACAGTGATCCTTGTCCCAGTGGGGACACTGGCCTTGTATTGGTGACGTGTGATACTGCTGGAAGATAGCAAGAGTTGCCAAGAATATTTGCTGGATGTTTTTCTGGTCATTGCGGAAACTGCTCAGGAGGCAAAACAGCTTGATGGTGGGTCAGGGAAATGCTGGCTGGGTTGTAAACACAGGGGGTGTGCACTGGCCTGGAGACCAAGTGTCTCGTTGCAAAGCTGAGCTCTCTTATTCGCAAAAAATGCAGCTGCTGTTTAGAAGCTGCCTGTTGGGGCTGTTTCTGGTCCTGCTTTTTCTTCTTAAGCATTTCTGGGCTTCCCATGGGATATTGCTCACTGTCCCAGGCCTGAGACCTTGCCGCACAGCACAGAAGGTCTAATGCCCTGTGCCTCTGCCCTGTATGGCTACAAGGGGGGCTGTTCCCCTTGGATGCCAATTCTGGCTTCACTTTATGAGCCTGTGTTGAGGATGATTCTTCCGAGCTCCTGCTAGGCCAACCCCCTTGTCAGTCCCACTGAATTTCAAATTTCCCCAGCTCTTGCATGGGAGTTTCATCTCCCATGATGACTCTTTGATGCGAAAAGCCTGTCATTTTTGACATCAAGATCTCAGGTGTCTCAGAAGCTGACAGTTTGCAGAGCTGCTTGGCAGGGCATGGCTGGTGTCTCTCTGCTTTCTTCTCCCTGGAGCATCTCAGATGTAGCCTTGCAAACTAGAAAAAAGAAAAATTACAGATGCAAGCTTAGTGTTGAGTTTATGAGCAAAATCTGTCACCTTCTGAAAGCTTCTGTTTGAGTGAGAATCAGAGAAACAGCTCCTCATTTGAAAAGCAGAGCATAAGAGTTTGGGTAGTGTATCAAGGGCAGTGATAGACCCATGACAGCCCTGCAGCCACAGCGCTTGTTGCTGTTCTCCTCCTCTCCCACAGCTTCTCCTGTCCTCTCAGCCATACAGTTTGGAGGGAAAAACAAAAAGCCCTAATGCTGACTTACCTGATCTGTTGGAAAAGACCTCTGTGAGGGCTGGGTTGTGCAAGCCTGTGCTGAAGGGGCTGCAGAAACCGGTGATTAATGCTGTGTTGAAGGATAAGACTCCATGCCCCATCCTTCATTTTGATTGATGGACTCTCATTTCGGATGGAGTGGCTTGCTGCTCTTCACTGAATGTTGTCTTCATCACCCAGCAGTGATGGGTGATGAAGACAACATTATTAGTGCCCAGCCTTGAGGAGTCCCCTGTTGTTGGGATGAAACCAGGCTCAGGACCCAGCGTGGAAGGCAGCAACACCGGCCACAACACTGGCAGATCCACATCTGGATGGGCTCACAGGATGATGCTTGCAGCCCCCTGCTCATGCTGTCCCTAGCCCTGCTGGAGGTATCAGCCTTTGGGCCACCCCTGGATATCTTTGGCCTTTGGTGATGGGGCTACCGGAGCAGAGGTTCCACCTGAGCTACTCCCAGCTCACCATCGGAGTCTAGAAGAGGACTCAGTGGTCATTCATCAGTGTTTAATTTCTGAGTTTGCCTTCATTCAGCACCAACAAATGCTCACAAATGTAGTCTTTGAAAATTCAGTTGGATGTGGTTGAGCAGCACCCCAGCCTTGGCTGAGAGAGGGACCATCTTTCTCCACCAAGTCTGGAAGGGGAAGACATGCAGGCTTAGTCTCCTCCTGCAACAGTGTGCCGCTATACAGTCAGGCTCTGTCTTGCTCTTCACTGCACTCCAGAAAGGGCATTTATGGAGCCTCAGCTTCAAATGTCCTGCACTGAAAAAAACCAACCTGTTATACCAAAATTTTACCTATGCAAAAAGTGTCTGAGGAGCTCTTCTGGCAGTCCCTCTGCACATTTCCCTTGTGCCTTCTGCTGATGGAGGAGTGGAAATCTGATCTGTGCCCTTCCCTGAAGCCTCCCAGAGACCTGGATCCTTCTGCAATAGGTCTAATCCAGGCGTTACAACTTTACAATGAGCTCAGCTGGGACAAGGATGAAATGTCTTGTTGAAGAGGTTCATCTGCAACACTCAGCACTTGTTGCCACTTGGATGAAATGCTTGCACTCGGCTCTCCTGCTAGTTTGACTGGCATCGCTGCACGTTGGTTCTGCCGGGCACTCATGTTGGGGTGAACTGCCAGGACCTCTTCCTTGGCAAGATGGTTTCTCCTCAATATTGTTGCTACAGAAGGCGCAATTACCTCTGCGTTTTGTGAGCTTTGGCAGAGACAGTTGTGTCAGCCACAGCTGAGCCGCGAGCAGACACAGAGCTGGATAAATGCCACATGCTGAGCTCCACACAGGGCAGAGCAGGTCAAGCATGAGATGGTCAATCTCCCTGTGGTGCTCTCTCTGTCCTCCATTTGGTTCTGTCTGCTGGCTCAGAAATACAGAGCATTTAAAATTTTCATCTTCAGGGCAAGCCAAGAAATTTCCAGCAGTAATTATACCTGGTACAAGCCAAAAATTTTGTTTTCAGCTCAGGTCTTCCAGAGATGCCATCCCACCTGGCTTACGAAGAGTCAGTGGTGGGGAATGCAGCACTTCTGACAGTCAGTTGATCCTATAGCTAAATGCCTTGTTAGAAAAATGTTAGAAAATATTACCACTCTGACTTTATCTGACTACAGCTTGATCTTGTTTATCTTTATTGGCCATAGACTTATCTACAACCTCTTCCTGTGTAACATGCATGTCTTTCTTGGACTCCCTCTAAAAGGTAAGGATATAGTCATTATGTGCATTTATGGTCAGTAGTGTCAATTGGCTGCTCGCTTGTTGCTAGCAACTACAATATGCACGTGGCCACAAAATGGGCCAATTTGAGCCCAGCAAAGACTTAACCTTCATAGAGATACTTCTAGATCTTGGAAAAAGATTAAAAACTTGCATGGTGAAGTACTTCCCATTGCAGGCAGGGCAGAGGATGAACTTTCTTTTAGAGGTGCCCTTCCTTCCACTGGTGGGAAATGCCTCAATAATTCTCAGACTGGAGGCTGTGCTTCCAGACAACAGGAGTCAGATGATACGAAGGTCTCATCTCCACTCAGAGTGCTGAGACCTTGGGTGAAGAGGGTCAGCTTCAGCCAGCTGCAGTCAGCACCCATTGCCCCCAGACTGAAAACAGGCTAGGAAAGGCTTTGCTGGAATACTAAGAGATCTGAACACAAGTTAAAACGATCTGAACGAAGACAGGGATGCACTTTTCACCTCTGTAATTAATTGCCTCCAAGGGCCTGGGAGGCAAAGCTGTGAAGAAGAGAACTAGGATCATTCAGGAAGCAATTAGAGACTGTCCTCAGGGAAGAATTATATGGAAATTGATATGCATTGATGGGACAAGTGGCCATTTCTAACTCCCAGTATCCCTCTGTTTATTTAATATGTGAGTAAACACCGCAGTTATGGAGTATAGCATGTGTCGGAGCTGCTGCCTGCAACATTAACATGGCAATAATGACTCTTTATGGTGGGTATATGGCTGTATATCATTAGTAAATTGAGCCCAGAAGGAGCTGGGTGGTGTAAACTGCTCATGTGCAGCAATACTCATGCCAACAAAGTGTCAGGGCTTGGTCTGGATGTGGGTGAGATGACCCGGACAGATCTGAGCACATGCCACCCTCCTGCCTGCATCCTGCCATCTGTGCGGCACCAACCTCCAGACGCTGCTCTGAGCCCAAGCGCTGCCCACCCCCACTTCGCTGGCCTGATGTCACCACCAAACGTCGGTTGCGTGGGGTCCTCCCCACCGGACTTGTAGGGTCTGTTCACTGAGCAGGGTGCTCAGGCATGGACCGGAGCTGTGTGTGCCGGCTCTGCTCATGGCCAGTGCGTGCATGGCTGCAGCCGTTGTGCAGCTGTGCGTAGAGTCATGGAATCATAGAATCATGGAATGCTTTGGGTTGGAAGGGACCTTTAGAGGCCATCTAGTCCAACCCCCTGCAGTGAGCAGGGACATCTTCAGCGCCGATCAGGGTGCTCAGAGCCCCATCCAACCTGGCCTTGAATGTTTCCAGGGACTGGGGCATCTCCCACCTCTCTGGGCAAGCTGTGCCAGGGTTTCACCAAAGGGACATTGCGCCCCTTCACCCATGCCTTTACCCATGAGCCTGTCCACATGCTGGAAAACCAGCTGGATCTCCATTCATCTGGACCTTGGGGTTTGGGTGCTGAGCGCTCAGACCAACTTCTCTCCCTTGCTCTGCCAGCTGCACCACTGGTCTCGTTAGCTTTCTAATATACAGATAGTAAAATTTCAGAGTGCCTCGTGCCTCAGGAAGCAAATACACCACAGAAAAAAACCCTCGCCAGGGAAAACGCAAGATGCACATTTAGCATCGCGGGCTCCTGAGGAGATGGCAGCCGCCTGTCAGCCCCACGCCGAGCAGCTTGCTTGCGGTGTTTGAAGTTAATACCTCCCGACGCAGAGACGAGAAGACCTCTGAAAGCACAAATTAATATAAGTGACATGCCAAGAGGAAGCGTGAGCATGGCAGTGACAAGGAAGAGGCTCTTTGATGTTATCAGAGCAGGAGAGAAGGCAACAGAGGGGGATATTAAAATGATGAGAGAAGAGCTGAATTTGACTGGATGGGTACGATCAGGATCAAAATGAATTAAGATTTTTTACAAGGAAAACCATACGAGAAATCAGTTTCAGCAACTAAAATTAACAGGAGGAAAACTTCAGCTTCCTGCAGACAAGCTGGCTGTACGATGTGCAGAGCGAATTTATGCCTCCGGGAAATTCTCTAACAGTTTTGGCGGGTGTTTAAAAAGCAGTGCTGACAGAGGGAAGCAACTGGAGCATCCAGAAAGCTGGCTGTTGGCAGGAGCTAGATAAAACTATCTCCAAAGGCTTTGTTGTAGCTGCTGGGGAAAGTTTCTCTGATGAAAAGAAGACGTTCAGTTTGAAGGGTTCCTCCTGAGAAAGGCTGGCTTAGAAACTGCCAAAAAAATAAAGGGGGCAGTTGGGATGGCTGGTGTTACCAAACTGCGGGGGAATGTTTCATCTTGAAGAGGCATTCTGTCTGGAGCTGAGGTTTATGTTATTTGGTGCATGAAACAGGCTAAAATCCAACAGGATGGTTTAGTTTTTCTGAACTTGACTCTTTTGAATGGCCCCAATGGCAGATAGCAGGAAAGAAAAGCTGTGCTTTATGCTCCTTCCCCTCCATTGCGGAGTGACAAACACCACAAATTTTACAGCTTTGGAAAGGAGACTCCGAGACTGAGCCCGTTTTGCTTGGATGCACCCAGAAAAGGCTGCAGAGCCTGCTGGTGCTGCCGTGAGTCAGAGAAGGGAAAATCAACAGGGAGGCACCAGCCTGAGCACGCTGCCAGCGTTGTCCCTCCGTTCTCGTACGTGTTTCAAGTCAGACGTGGCGTGATAGCAGCGCTGGCACTTGGAGCTGGCATTTGGACATCCTGCAAAATGGTCCAGACCAGGGTGTCATCACTTTACTATTTTGAGCTCTCACTTGCACACAAATGCCAGGGGGAAAGATGTGACAGACACGCGTGTGAGCATGTGCTTTTTAATTTTTCAAGACTTGTCAGCTTGAAAGGGAAGATTGGGAGATGTAACAGCTTTGTCGTGTTCCCTTATCAAACCCACAACAGTGACCTTCTCTGGCTTTTATATCAATTACATCAGCCGAACAGCACATCTCCATCATGTGCTGCATCCCAAGAGGGACTTCTTTTGCCTTCGTGCTGTGGAGGTCGCGGGCAAGGTTGAGAGTTAGCAGATGAGCTGGCTGGAGGAGGAGGGGACGGTTCCCCTGGGAGAGGCACTGGTGATGAGAACAGAAGTGCCTGTGTACAAGAGGCAGTGCTGGGGGTGGCAGGAAGATGGCAAAGCTGTGACTCGAAGCTGAGACCCATCGGACATGCTGGGATGCCAGCATCTTACAGGAGGTCCCTGCCAGAAAAGCGCTTTGGAGACTTTCTGGTGGGCTACTTGTGTGTTGCAGGGATGCTGCATATCTGGAGGAGTATCTCGGCACGCTAATGGAATCCAGAGGCCATGTGCAGTAATTCGGCCACTTGACAGCCATGCACAACCACCTTTGGCTGCATTAAGTGCTTCTGAGTGAGCGGCATTGCTCTCCTGGGGTGGAGGGAAGTAGGCAGCCAGGGCATCCCGTTGATGTTTTATTCATGCTGCCTTGCAAGTCGAAAGCGACTCAGCTCCAGCAGTCTCATCTCTTTCTCTGTTTATGGCAAAATTTGCTAGATGCCCATCTGGCTGCTGGGCAGGAGGCAGTGCCCAGCCTGCACCCTTGATAGCCCAAGGAGTTGGACCCAATGCCAAGGCAAGACAGTCTTGTGGGCTAATGCACTGAAGCGGTGCTGAGCCCACTGATCTGCACGTTCAAGATTATGATGGATCCAGGGCATGTTGTCTCAGCTCAGTATCTTTGCCCCGACTTTGTGGTGGTAACTGGGTCACACAATTCCCAAAACATTGGCATGGGGAACACAGGTCAGGGGCTGGAGGGGAATCCCTGCAGGGAAGGGATGTCCAGGCTTTTCACAGGAGAGCTGCAGCACCAGGATTGAATCAGCCTCTCCCACACTTATAAACGGGAATGGGAAATGTCCTCATTCCCCAGTATTTTCTGCTTATTTGTTGATCTCATCTGGGTGCCAAGTGGGGAAGCCACGGGCAGCCATTTTTGCCACACTGTTCCCTAGCTGATTTTCTGTCCTAATCTCTGTTTTTTTTAGTATTTCTTTGTCTGCTATTCCCACTCCTTCCAGAGCCATGGGAAGCAGCAGCAGCATCCCTGCTGCCAGCAAACAGCAGGAATGCCAGCTCCCAAGGTGCTGCAGGCATCAGAGACAGGACACAGCATCACGGAGTGCAGCTCTCGGATATGAGGATGGAGCATGTGGAGACCTGCAGATATTTCTCCGGATCCTAATGGGAGAGGACAGATGCTGGATGAGAGGCAGAGGTGGCCACATACCCAGAAGCTGCTGGAGACAACCTGCATAGAGGGCCAGGTACTATCACATATCTCGAAGGACTCTCCCAGATATGGTTTGGAGGCATCTTCATCTGGGTAAGAAGTGTATACATGTGGCTGAAAGGCAGAGGCGGGAGGAGGAAGCTTTCTGAATGCAGGTTGAACAGAATGGACAGCATTGCCCAAGAAAAGGGAAGTATTTGGTAACACACAAACAAAAGATCATTACTTCTTCTGGCATTTTCAAAGTCAATACTCTTTTTCATTCAGTTTGCAACTGGATGATTTTTAAAAGATGAGGGAGAGGGTTAAAAAAAACCCCATCACAAAGAAATGTGTTCTGGGCCACCAGAACTGAGGGGAGGGAGGGTGTTAGGTTCTTGTTTGCATTCATGCAGGAATCATGCAAAAAGTAAGAAGTCCTCTGATAGAAGGCAAATCACCGGCCCTGTCCCAGACCCCCCTGCCTCGCTCTAAAGCCCCGAGAAATGTTATCAGAGCAGTAGTGGAGAATTTGTATTTTTTTTAGAATTGGTTTCCCCAGGAGCTCTTGTTGCAGCTCCAAAATTTCTTGCCCATCCTCTCTGCTGTCTCAAGCCTTGTTCATCGCTGTCTGTGCTCTTCAAACCCCCTTTTATCTCCCCCAGCCCTGCCTTGCTGGCGGGCTGAGCTCTGCCTGACTCGTGGGTGGGCAGGACCCTGGTGCCCCTCTGCTGCCTCCAACATCAGCACTTGTCAAACATTTATAACCTGGGCCGAGCCAGCCACGGGATGAGACCAAGCAGAAAGCTGTTTTTGCTTTTGAGTTCATACCCACTGCATGCTTGTTCCATCCATTCCAGCCCCTGGGCATCCCTTGCTAACAAACTCCTCCCAGCAAGCACTGAGGCTGCCTGCAGGCTCCGCTTTGTGCCTTTGTAAACCAAGAATAAAGGTCATTGCTTTGTGGAAACCAGCCCTCCTACGAGCAGCTGGATGAGCGAAGCTTGGCTCTTCTGGGCTGGATCCTCTGGTTTGCCCAGGGTGAGAGCTCTGATTGCCCCAGCTGGGGCATTTGGGCCATCTCCATCTTACTTTGTGCTTATGGACATCTCTCTGCATCCTTTCTCCCAACATAATGGAAGAATAATGATGATATCTCTGTGTGGTTCCTAATTTCATAATTCGGCAGCCAGGACACCCAGTAAAGGATTGCACAGGGACCGTTCTCACATCAGCTCCCTTAGGACCCATGGACACACGCCAAACCCTGACCTATGGTGCTGTGACCATACAAGTTTCCCCAAAGCCCTAAATTATCTTTTCACTGTTCAGCCCTGTCCAGAAGGAGCTGGGCACACACTTCTGGGGAACATTTCCCTTTTCCCTGCCTCTGGACACCACCAGAAGCTGAACTGTCTCAGGCTTCGTAGGAAATGTGCCACCTCCAAGCATGTGCTGCTCTGAAAATTAAGCCATGAGTATCTGTAAGATGTAGAGAAGGCTCGTCCGCACTGCAGAGATAACTGGGACTGGGCTTTTGGCAGAAATCTCTCCCTGCAGGAAGCAAGAAACCTGCCAGAATAATTTTTTTAAAGTTTTATACCTACTGAGCTTTGGCCACTCACTTAAAAGGCTGAGTTTCTGGTTGGAAAAATTCCTCCCATCAAAATCAATTTTTTTAAAAAAGTGTTATTTATTTGGTGTTTTAACTCTGCATGTGGAAACATCTTTATTCTCCTTCAAAAGTCGAATCGTTCATATCCAGAATTTTGGTCTGGAAAACAGTTTTGCTGTTTCCAGGTGTCACAGAAGAGTGTCCATTTTCAGCTGCCGAGAACAGCAAATGGGTCCCTCTTTTCCTTTCACTCATTTTTTCCCCAAAGCAATTTAATTTTCAAGCAAAAGCCTTTGCATAGACTGAGCTTGGAATTGCAATGACCTTCTCCTGAAGCTGAAGGGATTTGCCCTCAGCCCGTGGCCAGGAGGATGCTCCCATGCCCTGGACTTCTCTAGCATGTGAGATCCAGCTGGAACCAAGCAATTTCCAGCCACTTCTGTCTTGTAAATACAGGACCCTTTGGTTCCCAGGCATTTAAAGTGATTTATTGGTCTAATGACTCCAATGATTTGGCCTCGAGTGTCTATCTATCTTCCGTGAGTTTGCCGATAGAGCCTCATGAGCTTTTAATGTTTTTCTTGGCAAAATGTCCTCTTCTTCTGCATCTTCAGCTCCCGGATTTCTGGTGTGGCCATCCCCATCCCTCCCATGTGTTTTGGCTGAAGTTCATTCACAGTTCCTATTTTGAGCTCTTGTGTTCATCTCCTCTGATTTCTCAGACATTTCAGCCTTTGTATGTTTTACCCCATGGCAACTTCAGCCTGTGATATCTCATTTTGGTGGCCTTGGGAGTGTGTTATTTATTAGTGTTGAGTGTCTGATTTGTGCCCTGAAAATCCTGCTCTTTACCTTTCCTCCAGGAGAGACACCAGAAGATCCTTCTGAGCTGAAATCCACCTGAAGGGTGGTCAAAGACCAAACCAGCCCCAACTCGCACTGCAGTACCTGGTTCGTGGAGCCAGGCTTGGTCCAGAAGATGCAACCCATAAAAAACTCTACGGAACAGCAGGCACAGCAACCTGCATCTCCTCCCATGGTGGAGATGGGAGTTTGGTGAGTTGTTGTAAGCCCCCCAGATGCCTTCAAGATGGTTTTCAGAGTCTTTTGCAATAGCTGATGGAGCATCTTGCAAAAAGTCTACACCCAAGACTTCAAGGCCATCTGAGCCCTCACCCAAAGCAATCCTGACTCTTCCTGCTTTGTGTGCTCACAGCTGCTGCACCTGGATCCACCAGTGGCTAAGAGCAAAGAGGATGATGTCTCCAGGAAGGGGGCAGGAGACGTGTAACCCCAGCTTGCTCTTTAGCGACTGCTGGTAGCACAGCGTGGGGCCATCACAGCTTGTTAGCATCTAGCAGGCTGAGAAGATGCAGGCTGCTAGAGTTTTAACAACACACAAAACTGCATCTTCCTAACCTTTTTTTTTTAATGCATGAGAAGAACAAAAAAAAAAAGCATTTTGCTGCATCTTAAGGTGGTCCCTATGGAGGTTGGGTATGGTCTAAATTTCCATACCCTTGTGTGCTCCAGAGACCTTTGACTGCCCAGCCTTCAGCTGGCTGAAGTCTCTGCCCTTCAACGAAACATCCAACAGATGAGATGCTCCAATAAAAATCATGCTGATGGAATCAGCTCAGGAAGAAGTGGAGCCAGAAAATGTTTCTAAGTCCCCATGCTCTTAAAACCAAAAACTTACTCAGGAAAAGTTTTACTGGGTCCAGGTAGCAGGAGGCTGGTGCCCATGGACTTTCCCAGCGGAGGCTTTCTATGCTGTAGCAAATATTAATAAATAATCAGGAAAGTTGTTTTTTCAGGGAAAGGATGTGATGATTGCCAAAAAAGATGCAGCCACCTGAGATGGAAATCTGCAGAAGGATCATACGCCGGCAGCGCAGACCTGGACGACCTTCTTTTCCAGCTGGGGAAAACAAGCCACTGTGGTACCACCATCACCTCTGGTCCTTCTTCAGACAGCTCAGCGGACTGAATGCGAAGCATCTCGCACTGTGCAGATGTATCACAACAATAAATAGACAGTAAGAGGCTGGCGGGAATGTACCGTGCCGCGTCTTTTGCATTCCTTTCTCCTTTTGCTGAAATGTGCTCTAAGCCAGCATGGGGCTAATTTGCAGCAAACAATTTATCAAGCACTTAGAGCTGCCCTTTCTGCTTGGCAGATCCTCGTGCACCTCAGCATAGCTGTTTTCTGTGCTTGCTCAGCAGGTTGGGTTATGATGTTTCTTTTTTTTCTGAAAGCCCCAATAATCCTCACTGCTTTTCTTGATCTTTAATCACCACAACACCATTTTTTTTCTTCCTGAATGAGGGACTATTGGTCCCAATAGGCAATGGGGTTTTGCTTTGGCAGTGCAGTCTCCCTCCATCCCACCTTCTCCACCGGGGCTACAGATCCCTTTTCCAGGGACATCCTCATGCCCTTGGCTGGCTCACTGAGTTGTGTTCAGGAAGGTTTTAAGGTCTCTCCCACTGCTGAAGAAGTGGCAGAGCTGCCATGTGGTTTCTGGACCCAGGAATGAAGCCACTGCCAAGACACTTGGTAAAGGGGAGGGCTTGAGTGGATGCACTGGAATGTCACTTTATTTTCTTGTTACTCTTCTGAGCCAGTTAAAGTTGATCGGTAAAGAAAAAGCTGTAATCAGCTGCTAGGATAGCAATGCTCCAAAGCTCCCAGCCCCAGCTGCGTGGAGTTTCACAGAGCTTGCTCTCCCTAGCTGCTAAAATCTATGGCTTGGTGGAAAGTAATTGCTCCTTGAGCAGCAGCATGAAAGCAAGCTGATGTCTTATGGCTTTGTGCCCTTTATCCCCCGCCCCTGTCCCCTTGGCTCCAGCAATGTGTGTGCATCCCCCACCTCCAAGGACAACGCTTCCAGGAGAAGGCATCAGATGCTGGGAGCAGCTCGGAGCCATGTGCATGGTCCATCAGCCCCATCGCTGCTTGGGCTGTGGCCGTCTATCCCAGCAGAGCTGCCAACTTGGTTTCCCATCTTCTACTCAACTGGCAGCGCTCGTGTAATGCGCAGGACCTGAATTATTTCTGAGAACCCGCTGCCAAATTTTCTTGGAACGGGCTTGTGGGTTTGAAAGCTGCCGGGGGTGATGAATGAGCAGACAAATGGGCTGACAACAAGCTCTCATAAGGCGTTTCCTCTGGAGACGGGGGTCAAAGTCATGATTTTTTATTGCACACTTAAAAAAAAAACCACAGCACAGCTACAATTCCTGGCTTCGTCATGGCTCCATCCAGGCACAGCACATCTGCGCCTGCCGAAGCTGCTTGCAGAGCTTGGGTGGGGGTGAGGACAGGAGCTAGAGGAGAGCCAGGAGGCTGGTTACGGGGTGGAGGAAACTCCTCCAGCGTGCCATGCCATGGGCTTTTCAAATGGTGGGACCATGCTGCCAACCCGTGTGAGCATACCCTGAGTCTCAGCAGCTCCTCGCCATGCGGGTGGGTGGAAGTAGAGGATTTGCGTGAGAATCGCAGTTTTCTTTGCACATTTCCAGGCTTCCTCCTGAGCTTTCGAAACTGTGAAGCGAATGTCACCTTTCTCTCTCGGAAGGTGGGAGGAGCAGGAAGAGAAAACATCACCCAATTTGGATTTTTTTTTTAAGAGAAAATTCTCGTGACTGTTTAAGGCAACCTCGTGATTTTGGGAAGATTTGCTGCTGGGTGTTGCTCTGAGGACACACAGCAGGGGCGAGCATGGAAGAACACCCAGCTGTCCAGTAGCTTCCAGAAGGTGTTGAAGAGCTCCGGTCTGGTGACCACAGCACCAAAGTGTCTAGGCCCTCATGGGATGATGCACCTTCTCATGAAGTTTCTCCCACCTTACTCCATTCAGAGCTCCGAGATCTGAATGGTTGATCACTGGGAGGCCAGGAGAGGGGATGTGAGAGCATCACAGAATCACAGAATCACAGAATAGTAGGGGTTGGAAGGGACCTCTGTGGGTCATCCAGTCCAACCCTCCTGCCGAAGCAGGGTCACCTACAGCAAGCTACACAGGACATTGTCCAGGCGGGTCTCGAATATCTTCAGGAGGTGAAGAAGAGCATCAGGAGGCAGGCGAGAGGATCAGCATGCAGGTGCGAGGATTAGGAGATGGTAAAGAGCATCGGGGTGTGGGTGAGAGCATCAGAAGGAGGCTGAGAGCATCAAGAGGTAGGTGAGAACATCAGCAGATTGGTGAGAGCATCAGGAGATTGAAGTGGGGTTTTTTGTTTGGTTGGTTTTTTCCTGTTTTTTTTTATTTTTGCCCCCTTAGCAACTGTGAAACAAAACACATTTCGCAGCCTGCAGAACTTATTTTTTGACATCTTGAAGGGAGAAACACCATGAGGTTTCTGTGCAAGGGGGTTTTGTGACTATGGCCAGCTGTAAGACACAGCGCAGTGCTGGATGAGAGCAGACAAGAATTGCAAAGAGGTTTTTAAGCCCAGGTATGTGACTTTTCTGCCAGATCTGGGCTCTACAGCTCCTAGGAGTGTGGTGGCACAGGGAGAGGTGATGGAAGATTTGTCACCCAGGGGCACAAGCAGGGAAGCATCAGGACATGAATCTCTGCTCCCTGCTAAGGAGAATCCAGAGGACTGAACCAGCTCCTTCACTTCCCAGCACCCATGGGTGCACGGTGGACTGGGCATTTGAGCGGGAGAAAAGCAAACTAAAATGGGAAAAACTGATCTGAACAGATAGGAGGAGGATGGGGAGAGCAAAGTGAGGGCACTGAGTACTTCCAGCATGACACCAGTGCTCTGGCTGAGGTCTTAAGGCAGGTGATCAAGGTAATTTTTCCTTTGACCAGCTTAGGAGTTGACATTTCAAGGGCCATACCCAAGCCCTGTGGGTCCTGCAATGCCATCTGAAGGCAGCTGTCTTTCTGGAGGCTTCATGGCAGCTTCAGACCCTGTTTTACAACCAGGAGGAGAACGGTGGGTCAATGCGCATTGCTTGTCCCACTCCACGTGGTCTCTTGCAGCAGCACCAGCCTTCAGGCTCAGCCCAGCATCACCCCGCGCTGCCTTCCTGCCTGCTGCCATTGAGATGCCACCGAACCCCTCAAAGCTGAGCTGTTTATTAGTGCTTATATTAGTGCAGAGAGCAGGCAGGCATGTCCTTGGCCACCCCAGGACGTGATATAATGTTCCCTTTCTTCCAGTATGAATTTGGCTTTGCAGCTGATAGATAAGACAGCCGGAGTCAACACACTGCACGTCACCTCTAATCGTTGACATGCTAGATCCTTGATGGAAAAACACTTTGTACCCAGTGGTAATTATTTGTTCCCTGCCAGTCTTGGAGATCACACCGCTCTTGGTGTGATAAGCAATTGAAATATGGACTTATTTTTTTAAACCACCCCTCCAAGGCTGAAAGTCAAAGACATCACCCAGAGAAATAGCCAGGAGTGGAGGAGCGGCTCCAGTGCAAAGACCTGTCCAAGCTCTTGTGAACTCCTTGGGAAGAAAAAGGCTTGTGGATGTCTAAGGGGGAAAATTCGGTACAAGTCCAGCTTGCTGAGGGTTTGGGTGAGCTCAGACACCAACAGGCTCAAATGGGGTTTTGCGGTCTTCACTTCCAAAACCTTTACTACCACCTGCAAGGTCTTCTCCATAAGCCAGCCCAGACAGTGCTGCGGGGATGGGGACCTGCTCTAGGAGCACATCTACTGGAAAAGGATGTTCTATCTTGATTTCAATACTTCGGGGGCTGTGGGACCATCCATGGTCCCAGGCAGGCTGTTTCATTTGAATGCGTTTAGCTTCCACATGTCATGACCCCCTCTTCCTCCCCGTTCTGGCTTTGTCTGACAGATTAAAGAATCCTTTATTAGAAATCTCTCCACAGAGGAATTTATAGACTGATGGAGCCACCTCTTCACCTTCTCTTTGTTAAACTAAATGACTTGAACTTTTGTCTCGCTGGCAGGCAGCTTGCCAAGCTTCATGTCTGCCCTTGCATCTCTGGGTTGAACCCTTTGCGACTCACCAGTGTCCCTCCCAAGAGCTGCTGCTTGAGGGAGGCTCCGCGTTGCATGGGAGGGAGGGTGGCAGTGGGACATCTGCGGGCTGCAGGGATGTGACCTGACCTAGGGCAGCTTCTGAGGCTGTTAAATCTGGGGTACGTTATACCAACCACTGGCAAGACATGCTGTGTTTTGACTCCTCCAGCCCCTCCTTCCCCAACCACCCATCCCCTCTGCTCCCCAAATACAGGCTCTTCAGGCAGGAGAGGGCAGGCAGCTAAAGGGAAGAGGGCTCTTGAATCAGCAACAGTGCTGAGAGCCTGTTGAGAGCTGAGGCAGCTCCAGTCAGCGCTACCTCTCCGGGCTCAACGTGCACACCTTCGAGCTGCAGGCTTGCAGAGAGCCGGGCAGCATGGCCTGTCAGCATCGCTGCTCCAGAAACCTAAGGGGTAGATCCCATGGTAGGAGGTGGGAATGGGGGAGACCTTCTAGGCAAGCAGAAATCCATCAGTGTTGAAGCTGCCAAACCCGCTGTGAGTGCTGCAGTGTGACCCACCTTACACAGAGGGATGGAAGACGTGATGGCTAGAAGTTCACCTTCTGCTGCCCTCGTGCTCAAAGAGCTGATGCTCCAGGGCACTCAGGGCCAGCACCAAGCCAGAGCAGTGAGTTTGCAGTTACAGCAACCTCCTAAAGCATGGTAACACCTCCACACTGGATGTGGGATGGCTCTCCATCTCAGAGGCTGCGGGATGTTGGATTCACAGGGCAAAAGGACACGAGGCAACCGGGAGCTTTGCAAGTCTCCAGAATGGCTGATTTCTTGGTTGGCTTGCTTTCAGCATGGGGCAGCATCTCTTCTTCAACCTACCCACCACGCTGCTGCTGCCGTCCAGGCCATGTTGACGTAATGCAGTTTGGTGGTGATCCCTAAGGTGCCTGTGGGGCTTTTTTGCATTGAGATACGTGCTCCATATTCAATACCTCTTTCAGTAGAGGGCTGCCCCAGCAATCAAGCAAAATAGTCCAGGAGCTGAGATTTCTAAATTTTCCCACCCTGGTGGTATCTCCTCCAGGCTTAGCTGTCCAATGGTACCAGCTATCTGCTAGGTATGGGCATTGTCAGCAGCGTCTCACCGCTCACCCCGATCCCCTCGTCATACCTACACTCTGTCAGAGAGTTGCTTTTCCATTTGGGGGTGATGTAAAAATCCCAAGTTCACCCTTGGGCTCCAATCCAAACAAAGGTGGAGACACTCCTGCTCCTTCAAGCACGCAGAAATACAGTACGAAGGTCCACCATGGACATAGGGCCAACTCCCTTCCCAGCCGTTAATGAGCATATGGGACAGAAAGACCAGTTTGCACGAGGAGCCCAGAGCAGGCTGGGCTTTGACAGCTGGTCCAACCAGCTGTTACGGCCATGGCTAAGAGTCTAGAGGTGTTCCAGTGAGTCACCTTGAGCCAGGCCTGGCATGACTTCCACCCACTGGTCCAGAAGGGACTACAGGGACCAAGCCTGGCACAGGGCTTTGGCAATGGGAGACAGAGCTTGGCACCTCCACAGCTTTGTGGCCAGGCTGCTGATGAGCGCTTGTTACCAGCTGATGGCTGCTGGGCATACCATGGATAATGACTGTATGGCCAGGGTCCAGGTCTCAGGAGACAATCCTAGAATCACAGAATGATTTGGGTCGGAAGGGGCCTTGAAGATCATTTGGTTCCAACCCCCCCCTGCCATGGGCAGGGACCCGTTCCCCCAGCCCAGGGTGCTCAGAGCTCCATCCAACCTGGCCTTGAGCACTGCCAGGGAGGGGGCAGCCACAGCTTCTCCGGACAACCTGGGCCAGGGCCTTGCAACCCACATAGTGAAGAATTTCTTCCTAATATCTAAATCCGCCCTGTTTCAACTTGAAGCCATTCCCCCTCGTCCTGTCACTCCATGCCCTTGTCAAGTCCCTCTCCAGCTTTCTTGCAGGCCCCTTCAGGTACTGGCAGGCTGCTCTAAGGTCACCCCGGAGCCTTCTCTTCTGTCCAAGCAGAGGGAAGGTCTTGCAGACTTAGGTGGTCCAGGACTGACCCACCCTGAGCACCCTTGGCTTGCTTGACATTGCCCTTTGGGGATGGTCTAATTCAGAATGTGTGATGGACTGGAAGCCCTTTGCACCATGCCTGGGGCAGGAGCAGGATTTGTCCCAAAGTAAAGTGTTTCTGTGCATGAACATGGGCACTTGAGACGGGCTTGGAGGACAGATCTGCACCTTCTCCATGGCAAAGGCATGCCTTCAGCTGACTGCAGCCGCAACACACCTCCCCTCTGCAGCATCCCCTGTGGGCAAATCTGAGCTACCTCCACTCCCCGTGGCTGGTTTAATGCTCTCCTGGGGTTTGGGACACCAGCAGCTCTCCCAAAAGAGTTTTCCACAGTCCAGCTGCGATTCTCCCCGCTGTGGCCACCACGCTGGTGAAGGTCACTGGCCATTCATCAGTACCCAGCCATGAGCTAGCAGAGGTGCAAACACACATATTGCACCCTGCTCCAGTTCCTCCAGGCTACAAAACTAGCAGGGTTTGAGGTCCGGGAAACTTGCCTTCTCTTTACTGGGGTAAAGAAGCACCATTTTGACCCAGTTCTGTTTAAACTCCTGGCTGCTAATAAATGAGATTCCAAGGGTTGACCACAGCGTACAACATCAGAGCTGGCCCCACCATCACAGAGCAGACAGGGATGTGGCTGAGCATGGCCAGGGCATCGTGCCCACCTCATCAGGAGTTGTGTGAGGATGTGGTGGAAGAGGTGAAGGGGGCGGGTGAGGGATGAGGAACAGCCCCGGGCAGCCCCCCGGGATGGGCTCGTCCTGCCCCTCACTCCGTGCTGAGGCTGCGCCAGGGACTCCAGCTTGGGGCGGGGTGGGGGGCAAGGCAGAAATGACACAGCCCGGCCATTTCCACAAGACCAGCTTTAATATCAGTCATGAGAACGAGGAGAAAGCACAGAATCCATTAATGGGAAAAAAAATTTTTAAAAAATTAAAAATTTAAAAAATAACCATAAAAAAAAGAAACCCACCGCCCTGTGCCCACCCGCCGCAGACGGACTATCCAGGCACTGCAGACGGAGGAGCACGACACAGCAGCCGAGGGGGAACGATCCACCGAGAGCCACCCGGTCCGGCCCCTCTCCAGGGATGCTCACCTTGGGGTGACTGGTAGCGCTGCAGAGCCCCGGCGGTGGCCTGGCCTCGGGGCACCCGGCTTAGCTTAAGATTCATCACAGACTGACACGAAGGACAAGAACGTAAGAAGAATCCAAGAGCTGCGACTTTTTGTTTCTTTATTCTAATTCAGCCTACGACGTTAGTAATGGTGATTTCAGGGGATGGCTGGGCCCGCGAGTTCCTTCTTGTAGTGAAAATCAGAGACTGTAAAGAGGAACAGAGCTTATAAAGACAGATAGGAATATATTGCCATAAAAAGAACTGGCATGCAAGTGCTTTGTACATTTGGCAGTATGTGGAATGGCGGGGCTTCGGTTTTGGTTTTGGTGGTGGTGGTCTCTTTGTTTTGTACAGTTCAAAAATGAGCTGCTGCCTTCACAGCTTGAAGACAACCCCCCCACAGGAAAGGACAACACAAGTCAAGTCCAAGGCGCCTCTCGCTTGGTTTTGGCAGACTATATATATAATATATATATATATATTTATTTTTTTTAATGCATAGCGATTTTCTTCCTTTTTTTAAACATTTTTAAAAATTTAATTTACTTTTTTCCCCCGTTGCAAACCTGAGCTCGGTCCCTGCTTTCCTGTGCAGTTTTCCTTCCTTAGGTGTTGGCACTGTGGAAGGGTCGGATGGTGTCAGCAGGCGATCTCCTCCAGCGTTCCCAGGGTGGCCTGCAGCGGCACGTTCACAGTGTGGCTGATGGTTTCCGAATGATTTGGCATGGGGTCGCAAGTGCTCTGCGGACGGAGAGCGGGGGACAGGGTTACCCCGGGGCCGCTGGATGCTCCCTGTCCCTCCCCAACTGCTATCTCCGTTCTTTGGCCGAGCCACAGCCTCGATCCGTTGGAAATAAGCCGGGGCCGAACGCTGCATCCGTATCGAGGGACTTCGCCTGCCTACGGAGCCGACCGCAGGGAAATTTCCTCCTCTCTCCCAATGGGGCTCCTTACCACGTTTTCATCATGGCTCCCTTCCTCTTCCTCCTTTCCGAGTAGGTCTAGTAACTTCTCTTTGATCAGCTGGAAAAGAGGGAGGTGGGGTTAAGGTGGGCAGGGAGAGGCAAGCGCATCTGCCCTGCCTTGGGGGTACCACGGGGCAGCCTCACCCAGCGGGGCTGGGTCCGCAGCTCCGGGGGCTGCGCTGGGCTTGCAGGACACCCCCCAGAGGAGACAGAGAAGGAGACAATCTTTCCAAGAACACCGCCCCGCGTGTCTAAACTGAACTCGTCACATGGGGGAAACCCCCCCCCCCCAACCTCAATTTTTACAATATATTTGGGGGTTTATTGAAAAATGTCAGCTATGTGAGTGCTGCTTCTCTTCACAGCCACATTATTTCCCCGGCAGCCGCTGCTGCTGAGAAACGTATTTTCAAGGGAAATCCCAGAACGGCTGAAAAGTGTTTTGCTGAAAAACTTCCACCGGGGCAAAGGAATTAAAAAAAAAAAAAAGAGAAAGCTAAAAATGTGCACAATTGGGTCAGGTCCTAGGGAAGCGAGGTGGGTGCTGGCTGGCACGCAGAGATGCGTGGTGGGGATTCGGGACTCTGGAGCACAACTCTGCTCTGGGGCAGGACCAAGAGGAGGATGGTGCTGAGTGAACGATGTAAAAAACCCAACTCTAAGGTCAATATTTCATGCAATTTTGGCTAAGTCACCAGAAAAGAATAGTTGTGTCCCTTTGCTGGCAATGCCCAAGAGTTTACAAGTGCTTTGGTTGAAAACTCAATGAGTTTTAGGTGCGCTGAACCCCACCTTGACAAAACCCTAAGCAGATTAGATCAACCACGTAGATTAGGCATCAAGACATTTTATGCCTTTTCTCCCTGTCCGGTGTGGGTTAAATATCTGTCACGGGTGACCATGAAGAGGCCCCCCCATGCAGGACATAGCTGGGTGAACCTGCTGGTGCATCCCCAGGTGCGCACGGGGAGCCTCTGCAAGGAGCCAGGATGCTCTCTTAAGCCACACTGCCCAAAAAAAAGAAGAAAAGAAGAAAAAAAAACAGCAAGAGGAAACTATCTGCCAAGTTTCATAAGCAGATGTCAAACAAAGGAGTAAAACAGAAAAGAAAAATCCGAACTTTGCGAGGTTTCTTATTACCTTGTTCTGAAAGAACCCCAAGAAAGCCGGGAAGAGGTGATTTTAATGAAATACTGTGTGCATTCAGCCTGAGATATAAACTGAGGCGCAGGTTTTGTTTGCACTTCAAAGCCATTATGAGCTTTATGCTTGTAATTTTCAATATATTTTATTGCACAATAATGCCACCAAGTGCTAACTGCTGCCCCGAAGGGACTGTGATGGGGAGTGACTCAAAACTTAAAGCCAGCATCTCAACTTCAGTAATATTGAGAGGTTTTTCAAGAGGCCTCAGCGAGCTCGGAGCAGAGACCGTGGTTGCCTGACATCCCTGTGCACCCACCTGGCTTGGCACACATTCATGCACCAGCCACCAATGATCCCTGACTGCAATATCCCATGGGATTAAAAATCCCTGGTCCCATTGTGATATGGGGCTGAGACAGGGCTATGAGAGAGCTGGACTATGCAGGTCTAAGATAACGTGTATTTGGGTGCAGGGGGCCCAAAGCCATGGCATTAAAACCTCCAGGCAATGAGCAGATGACCTGAATTAGCAGGAGGCACCTTCCCAGGGAGGGGCAAAGGACCTTGGGCTGGAACATGCCAAATTTGCTGGGAGCTGCCTGTCTCCAGAGGTGTTGGCATCCTCCTTGAAACTATCCCAGGCCATAAACTCATTCTTTCCTGCTATAAAACAGGCCAGCTTGCCTGTTTGGGTCCCTGGGGTCATCTTGGTGCAAACTGGGTGCTCCTCAGCAGCTCACATCCAGCTGCAACACCTCTCCAGGCCTCAATTTCCCCTTCTATAAACAAAAATCATGAGGCTGACCCCCCAGCACAAAGCCTTCTGCAATGTGGTGATGAAGACTGGAAACGAAAATCAACAGCTGGCGGGGAGGATGCTCCAGGGAAGGTTATTTTGGACTGTGGCCCATATAGGTGAAAAAATGGGGTGGACAAAGTCCAAATGGCAGGAAGAGCACAGAAAGCAGCTGGAATCTGCCTCTGCACTTGCAGGGGCAGTGGTGGAGGGTGCTGGTGGGACGAAATGGCAGGCTGTGACAGCATGGGACCACCGAGGCCTGTGTTGGCACCGCGTCAGAGAAAAGCCAGAATCCCCCGGGAGGTGCTGAGCTGTGCTGCTGGGCTGAGACATCAGCACTCACCCAGGGAACTTGCTTAGGCAAAAAGAGATTAAAAATACACCAGGGTTGTAACTCTGCTGCTGGAAGGGAGGAGGACGGCTGCCAGAAAGCAATGTCCCCTCTGGACTGCTTATTGCAATAATTCCCATTCAAGAGGGCTTGCACTTTTCTCCAGAGCAGCTCCTCTTGGCCACCGCGGAGCCACAGGACCACGCTCGAGCTCATCTCGGCGCTTCCTAGAAAGCTCCTTGCTCCAGGGCTGCTGGCAGAGCTGCAGACAGCAGATAACAGGGACTGGGGTTTTTTTCCACCCCCCCCAGCAGTGGTACAAGGTCTGGTGTTGCTGCTTCTCCTGCCTGATGGCTGGATTGGGACTCAGGTGTTAATTAAAGGTGTTTTTATGAGAAGATGGTAACGGTGTGCTGCTGGGAGAAGCCCAGCTGGGGACGGGGACAGGAGGGTGCAGCAGCAGGTCCCCAGCCAGCACCCCAGGTAGTGCAAGCTTCAGGGTGGGAAGCAGCGCAGCCACATGAAGGTGGTGCTTAATTAGCCCAGGCGAGAAGCAAACCTCATTAGCAGAGGCAGGGTGCCAAGTGAACCTGGCCACGCCATGCCCTGGCTGTGTACTTGTCCCCACCCCCGCCATGGAGAGCCCCCGCTGATGCAGGGACCTCTGCACCACGCTCCATAGCCGTGACCGACTACTAGCATTATTGTAGAGCATATATATAGTAGCAGTAATTAAAATCAATAATCCACGTGGGCACACTGGGCATGGAGAGTCCTGGTCCGCGACCACCCCAGCCTGGCATCAAGGCTGGCAAACCCACACCCCGCCAGAGGAACCAGGCGAAGGGCGAGGGTCTTACCTCGTATATATAATCGAAGAGCTCTAGTATAGTGAGGATGCTAGCACCGATAAATAGCCCCATCTGGCCTCCAATGTCACCTAGGAGAGAGAACAACACGCGGATGGCTTTCACCCCTGGGGTAAATGCTCTTAGAGGTACCCGTGCAACCATGGTGCAGCTGCCCTGGGTGCTGCTGTCCCCAAAGAGTGGGGAAATGCATCACCTCCAGAAACACCAACGGCTCTAATGGCATGAAAATTATCCTGGGAAGGATGTTGCTGGCCACCAAAGCATTTCTCCTGCTAAAGAGGCCATCAGCTGGAAGCCTAACGAGGACGGGATACCACTGTAACAGACACACTGGCATCTGAGGAAGCCATCTGTCAGTTAGACAGCAGGCTTCATCCCAGGAATCCCAAAGCCCAATTCACATGGAGAACGATGCTGGAGAACAATTAGGTAATGTCCCCTAGAGCTGATCAAAACCCCAAACCTGCCAAAGAGAGGAAAGGGAGAGTGAAGATGGCTTGATTTTTGGGGGGAGCACCTCAAGGCTGTCTCTGCTCAAGCCCTACAATCCCCCATGGCCAGGGCAGGGCTGCGGAGGGGGCACCGTGGGGAGACTTCCAGGGATGTGGTGGGAAGGTAACTGCTGACATGAGATGCTGTGCTATCCAAACTGTGTGCTTCAGGGACAACAAATCTGATGGATTTTGCTGCAAACCACCCATGGTTCAACTGTGTTGACTCCCAGAGCAAAGGCACCCGTGGGTGGAGGGGCTACAGGACCTTTGCCGTGGATGTCCATGAGACAGAGACAGAAGAAGGAGGAAAAAAAGGTGCTTGGGGGCAAAGTGCTGGCTCAAGAGGAGCTGAGGACTGGGGGAAGACGAGACTCTGCCCAAAGCCAGCAGCGCCCTGGGAATGAGGGTCATGCAAGGTCGTGCAAATAAGGAGGCCAGTGTCAAAGAGAAGCCTCCTCCTTCTCGCTGCAGCACTCTTGGGGAACCCACAGTGGGCGCAGAAGGGAGGGATTTGGGGATTCGGGGTGGCACATGGTGGGCCTTCAAGGCTGAGCGTAGGCACAGAGCATGCTTGCTTCTCCTGACCAAACACTTCTACCCCAAACTCAGTGGGTCCCAAGCACCCAAATCTGTAGCTGGCGCCCACAAAGCTTGACCTGGTTTGAGGCTGAGCAACCCAACAACTCCTCCACCTTCTCCATCAAGCTGTGGAGCATGACCCAAAGCCTCAGGGTCCTGGCTGGCCTGGCTGGAAAGGAGGATGGATTTGGAGCATGTAAGAGGTGACGGGTAGATGGTTTTAAGATGGTTTTGTCCTCCTCCACACGCTGCCCTTCCAGCATGTGGAGCACCACAGAGAGCATCCATCACCTGCTCGGCCGCGGGATTTTCAAATAATAGGGCCCTGGTAGCAAGCAGAGATGGAGCAGCTCACATGAACCTTTCACCACAAGTGGCACACGGACTGGCTCTCGTACCTGGGACATTCCTGGGATGGATTGGTGTTGGAAGGAAAATAAGAGATGGGGTTGAAAGTGTGCTGGCCAGGAAGGTGGCTGGACCTTGCTGGGAGTTTCAAGGCAATGCACATAACCTGTGCACCCACTCATAGCATCTGTCTGTCCCATTAACACACACGGACTCCAGCACAGGATCACACAGACTCCAGGTTGCTCCCCTGATCTCTCCTTACCAAGTAAGGCTGCCACTTCATAGGCTTTCTTCTGCTCAATTGTCTCATAGTTGAGTGCTTCAAAAAATATGTCCAGCACAAGAATATTCTCTCTGTAGAAAGATGACAACAGCATCAGCCCATCAGCCACCAGCAGCCTCATGTGCTTTAGGACAAGAAAAAAAATGAGACTTTTGGGATTTATTCCCCTCTCTGCCCTGACTGTTTTCTTTCTGGGGTCCTCAGGAACCCACAGATGCTTGGACTTTCTGGAGACCAAGACCATAGGGCACTGTTAGGACTCTGGCAGCTGTAGCTGAAGTTGAAAAATGCTTCTCCAAGATATCTCAGGATCTGAGCTCTGGATCTCACTTTGATGATAACAGCAAGAGTCCAAAGGATGTTTAATATGGAGTAACTCTCGCTGCGTCCATAAGCCAATAATGTGCCCAGCGCTGGGAGAGGTCCAAGACAGCGGCTGCCTCAGATCCCCAGCCCAGACTTAGGTAGAAAGCAGCCACATCTCAGACAGGGCCAGCAAGACTCGGCTTCCCTGTCAAAATAAGAGGAGGTTTTACACTTTTTTTTGATGGGTCTGGGGTATGCTCATGGAGACAAGGCCAGGGAAGGACTACACAATTGTCCTGAAACACGTCTACTGAGATGAAAGCAACCTACACATCATTTCTTCAAGGGTTTCATCCCAAACCTCCCTGGAGGACACACCTCTGTTTAGTGATGGATGCACTGGCAAGATCTGGTCTTAGCATGGGCTTGTTTAAACTGCCAACAGGGTTTTACAGACACCTTCCCCCCATAAAGCAAAGGAGATCTGTTTGCTGCAACACTCACGAGATATATTTTTCTGACTTGTTGAACTTCTTCTCCAGGTACTTGGCTGAAGTCTTGCTGGGGATCTTGACCATGGAGAGCTCTTTGTTGTACCTGGTCAAGTTACAGGGTGTCCTGCAGATGCAGTAATTGCTGTCCTTTTCAGCAAGCAAACCTGGAGAAGGTCACAGAGTTAGATCTCATGGAGTCAGGGGGACACAGCCGACATGGGAGCAGAGGTCATGCCACCCAGAGAGGGGCCAAGAAGTCATATCTCAGAAGAACTGCAGGAAAGCCAGTCCTGGCCATTTCTCTCCCACTTCATTGCATGGCCATCCCGACCATCTTGGAGAGAATCCTTTTGCTGGAGGCTACACTCTGTTACCAGCATCTGCTCGGGGAACATGTAGCGGTCGAGTCTCCCAAACCCACACCTAGAATGGGTCCCTCCATCCCAAACCCAGACCCAGAGGTGCTTCCCTCCTACATATCCTGGGGTGCCCACTGTCCTCATGCTTTCTGTCCTGATGGAGCCCCATGCCCCATGTAGGACCAGAAGAAACTTTGTACCAGGGTGCACCCAGCCCTTCCCAATGAGTTGGGTCTCTTCAAAACCCATCGCCGGGGTGCAGCTGCTCTAGATCACCCAAGTCCTCCCAGCCAGGAGGACATGGGCTGCTGGAAGTCCCTCCAGCTTGGGACACCCATGATACCCAGGGATGTCTCTTGGTACTCACCGAGCGCAGGCTCTGCGCATTCCTTATACTGCTCCGGGGTACAGAAAGGAGCATCCCCTGCATGGAAAGGACACATCCATCAGTGGGCACCAGCCACCGCTGCTGTGGGAGAGCTGGGGACCACCGGGCTCTCTGCAGGGACCGCAAGGACCTCCCTTCAGCGAGGTGAACCCAGGCTGGGGATGGGCAGCAGAGGTATTGCAGCGTCTGCCCCACCTCTGCCTGCCGCGGGGGCCTTTTCTTGTAAACCAAGGAAGGGGCTGCTGGAAATAGAGCCCAGGGCTGTTACCTGGGGCTAATAAGGGGAAATCAGACCCGTGTGCCTCTCCCACGGCCTGCCCCTATTTCAGGGCATTTTGCAATGGTTGTTAGCATCCTTCGTTCGTTAGGGAAAGGTATTCCCAGCTCCTTTAATCCCTGGTCCTGTTCCAGCTCATTAACCCTTAATGACCCAGGCTGGGTGGAGGGAGGGGTCCCTGCCCCACCGGCACACTGACCTGGCATGTGAACCATTTTGCAGTTGCAGTTTTCCACAATATACCGGGTCTCGCAGTCGATCCTGCAAGCCGTGATACTGTAAACGGGAAAGAAGTCTAAGCCCATATCCGACGAGCGACATTCACCCCACGGCGGAGGCAGGTACGTCAGCTGCAAGAGAGGGAGGAGCGGGGTGTCAGGGGACGCCGGGGACCGGCTGCGAGGAGCGGGGCGAAGCATCTCCCTCCTCTTGCTGCAGAGGAGCCCCCAGAGCACAGTTCTAATGATGTTTGTAAGGGGGGGACCAAACGGTGCTGTTACAAGGGAAGGCCACAGCATGACTTTTGCCAAGCAAGAGACTTTAGCAAGCTCTTCTGCTCCAGAGCTGCTCTCCCGAGTCCCTGCAGCCCAGCATCTCCAGGAGCAGAGAGCCACAGCAGGATGGTGCATTGGAGATGTGCTCCAGGACCAGAGGCTCTCCAGGACCAGCTCAGTGGTCTTTCTTGCACCATTGGGAAAATCCTGTCCAGGGACTGGAGGGGAGGCTCCGACTTTGGTGAGAGCAAACACGGGGTCATTGGCACTGCTGTGTCGACAGCTCCTGTCTCCAGCTTACTCCCATCTCCAGGCTGTGCTACTACGTGCCACTCATGGGGACAATGCAGACAGTGCTGGTGACATCAAGGAGCAGAAAGGGGTGGCAGTGAGATCCTGGCGATGGCTGTGATTGCTCCGATGTGAGCAAAGCTGCCACATTTGCACCATTCCCTTCTTCAGGCACTTTTCTTGTTGATAAAAAATGCAGCAGCTCACAGCCCTCAGAGAGGGCCAGTGGCTTGGGAAGCACGTGGAAAGGACCGAGAAAAGCTTGGCAACTACAGATTGCTGCAGAAAAAGCACCAAGGAAAGGGCGTACCAGTGCCATAAGGAGCCTCCAACCCTTCATGCTCCCCATGGAGGGATGGCTCTGCTCAGAGCGGTGCTGCCATGGGAGATGGTGCTGGGCTGCTGAGCACTACCTCGCTGCGGCCTCGGGGAAGGCAGACAAGTCAATCGTCCTTTTCCGAACACCCATGCTCAGGGAGAACGTTATGGAGCTCCACACACATCATGCACTCTCCTGGCACCCCCTGATCATAGAATCATAGAATCATAGGTTGGAAAAGACCTCTAAGATCATCAAGTCCAACCATCCATCCAACACCTCCATGCCTGCTAAACCATATCCCATGTGCCACATCTACACATTTTTTGAACCCCTCCAGGGATGGTGACTGCACCACTGCCCTGGGCAGCCTGGTCCAATGCCTGACCACTCTTTCAGTACAGAAACTTTTCCTAATATCCAATCTAAACCTCCCCTGATGCAACTTGAGGCCATTGCCGCTCGTCCTTTTGCTAGTTACTTGGGAGAAGAGACCAACACCTGCGTCACTCCCCCCTCCTGTCAGGCAGTTGTAGAGAGCGAGAAGGTCCTCCCTCAGCCTCCTCTTCTCCAGACTGAAAAGCCCCAGCTCCCTCAGCCACTCCTCCATCCTCCTGATGATGAGGAACCTGTCTTCTTCTCCCCCACTTGCACACCACCTCGCATGAGGCTCGTAAGTTGCTCTGCTCCATGCTGGTGCAATGCAAACCCTTCTGCGGTTACTGCTTTATTTAAACACAAGATAAGATAAGTGGGACTCCACAATGCACAGCAGAAACCTTAATTCAGAGCCCAGAACATGTTGGAGAAAAAACAGTCAGTCTCTGTCCCCAAATGGCCAAATCTACCTTGTTCCTCTTCTGCCTGCAGCTTGGCAGCCTTTCCCGTTTATCTTTGCTAACTGCTCGGCTACTCTCAGCTAGAGAGCAGAAAATAGCATTCCCCTAACCCATCCTTCTTCGTGTTTTAAAGCAGCATCCAATTTGCTGCGCTTTGCTCCAAACACAGAACGTTTTGTGCTGGCAAAGCACGCTGGCTGAGCAAAAGCATTCCTTTAAAAAATGTAGTAACATTAATCACGTCCTAAAATAAATACGTAAACATATGTTGACGGACTATGAGCCTCGGACCCAGTGGCAAGACTCTATGGTGCTTGTTGTGGGCTTCTTCTGGAGACGTGTGGGAAAGGGAGGAGAAAAGAGAGGACCCGCAAAGCAGAGGCACACTGCAGATGCTGTTGGATAAATAACGACCCCATGAATCCCTCAGACACGGAGTTGGGGTAACTATGGCAAAACAGCCATGGTGTAAGCAGTTTGGAGCCCATGCTCTGCTCTAGGTCTGGCCCATGAGACCTCCTGTGAGAGCAGGGCTCCAGCTCTCCAAAGCACCCTGTGAAAAGATGTTCACCTTGCGCACAGCTTGCAGTGCTGGGGCGCTGGTAAAACTCCCTGTGGCTTTCACTTATGAACCACTCAGACGTTAAAAAACCAGGAGGGGCTTAAATTGCAGCCAGGAAGAGAAAGATGAGATGTTGGGATGAACACGTGTTGTGGTGAGAACAGCTGGGTATGGGAACAGGCTGCCTTGGAGGGGCACAAAACCTGGAAGCTAAAGGAGAGCCTGGGGAAGAT